>Ga0247680_1000010_pt1 | contig 143731 bp, 107 predicted proteins | sample CNK21_metaG_FD_182803 | JGI IMG/M metagenome (GOLD analysis project Ga0247680, IMG submission 182803) | Soil microbial communities from Purdue University Martell Research Forest, Indiana, United States - CNK21 | ecosystem: Environmental > Terrestrial > Soil > Temperate forest > Bulk soil...
CTTTTTTCCACATCTGACACCTCGACATCGAAAATTGGATTTTCGAAGCCGCCGATCGAGTGCTGGGAGGAACCGCGACTCAGAAGCGTGAACATAGTACAGGACTTAGCGGCTGTAAACAAGTATGCAGGGTGGCAAATCTAGCGTGTTTCCTGAATCGCTACACCATACTTAGTGGTTTCAGTCCGGCTATACCCACTATGCATTGCGATGGCCTCCGAGACTCCGGCCTTCCCTCTCCTTTCAAAATCTCGACCACAATTACCGGGATTAACCTAGTTAAATTTATGTATATATTAACGCTTGCGTAATCTCTATTTCTAAACCCCATTGCCGGCAGGGGACGTGCATACTTCCGGTTAACTCCATAAGGAACGGCAGGCGGAGTTGCTTGTCCCGCCATGCGATTCATCTATGCCAGGAATTCGACAGCGCATTACATGTCCGCGGCCTGGCCTGATTCAAAAATCCCGCCTCATGCATTGGGATCCAACCCTCTCAAGTGAGCAGCCGCCTGCTCAGGGAGCTCCGCATTGAAGTAAACCTCTTTTATGCTGTAGGACTTGCTGCGTTTTTCGACGATCGGCAAGATTTCGATGTGCCAGTGGTAGTCTTCGGCGAGGGTTTTCCAATAGCCTGCCAACTCGCCCTTCTTGCTCTTGGTATTCGGAGCGGTGTGGACGACCAAGTGATAGGCCGAAGCCACCTTGTTTAACCTTCGCAGGACGCGGCCGAGCAAGCTCGCCAATTGCTTGCGGTTGGAGCCCTGCCGCGGTTGCTCAAAAACGTGATTGTGCCTGCGATGCATCACCCAAACTTCGTAGGGTACACGAGAGGCATACGGGCATAGCGCGTAATAATCTCCTTGCGCGTCGACAATCCGCTTTCCTTGCTTTTCCTCTTGGCGCACGACGTCGCAAAAAATACAGCGCTCCTTGTCCTTGAACCAGTCGTGCGAAGCATGCAGCTCGTACTTGATTCGCCGGGGCACAAAGATGGTTGCCGTTACTTCAGAATGCGCGTGCGGCCATTCTTCTCCCGCCATTACCCCATGATTTTTAAACACACTCACATACTTGAATCGAGCATCTTTTTTCAAATCAGCGATCCGCGTTCCCCAGACCCACAGCACGCGCTCAATTTCTTCATCGCTGAACTGCGTCATGCGTTTGTCGTGGCTCGGAGTCTCGACGACGACCTCGTGCGCTCCGAGTGGCCCCATTTTGTCGTACATACCCTCCGCCAGCCGCCCTGGTTCTACTTCCACCCGGTAAAGAGGATCAGGATGTGGCACCACACGCACTTGCCACGGCCCGTCGGCCGGCCAGCTCATGATCGGTTTTATTTTTGCTAACTTTTCTGGTTCGAACGGGCACTCCGCGATGGATTCGCTGCCGACCTCGCGGTGGCCCAGTATGATCCAGCTTTGTGTGATGGGATCTTTTCGAAGTTCCATTCAGATTTCTTCAGGAGATCTCGTGCCTGACATGCGGCACGCAGCAGGCCCAGGAGTGATATTCGAGAAAATCCAATTGCGACGCTTGCACCGAGCGCTCTTGCATCTGCGTAGTTTGTTTCTCCCTCCGAGAATTGTCAAGCAACCAGCTTTGCGATTCCCAGTTTTTCTTTATTCCAGAATCCTCGGTAAAGATGGTGCACGCGCAAAACTGTGGATTTTATTAGGTGGTTAGTTCTGACACAGTGTGGTGAGCTTCCCCTGGGACCTGGGTGATTGGTCCCCCTCACAGTTCGCATGCTATCCTCGCGATGACCATGAACGCTGACGTTTCACATATGCAAGTCGCCCTGGAGGAGGCCCGCACGGCAGCAGCAGCCGGGGAAGTCCCAATTGGCGCTCTTATCGTTCTCGATGACAAAATCCTGGCCCGCTCCGGCAACCGCACGATCCGCGACGGCGACCCGACGGCCCACGCCGAAATCTTGGTAATTCGTGAGGCGGCCCACCTCCTCGGCAACTATCGGATGCCCGGGACAACTCTTTACGTCACGATTGAGCCGTGCAGCATGTGCGCCGGAGCCATCATCCAAGCTCGCATTCCTCGCCTGGTTTACGGCGCGGATGATCCCAAGGGCGGCGCTGTGAGGTCTTGCTTTGAACTGCTCACCAATAGCAGCCTCAATCACCAAGTGGAGGTGACGCCAAGCGTCCTCGTCGAGGACTGCGCCTCGATCCTTCAATCCTTCTTTGCGGCGCGTCGCTGAAGCAGGACGCCGTCACTCGCATATCTATCCCGACGGCGTCCGGCGGTTTCATTGCATTTGCGTGAGATTTCTCCATGAGGTTCTTACGTTCAGAATCGGCATAAACCATTGTCGCGGTAGTAGTGTTGGCTAAGTTGGATTGCCGGAAAGCAGAACCCTTGCTACGATTGAGATTGCAACGGCCGCGGAGAGGTGACTGAGCGGTTGAAAGTACTCGCCTCGAAAGCGAGCGTACGGGGAACCGTACCGTGGGTTCGAATCCCACCCTCTCCGCCAGTTCTTCCCGCTCTGGCATCCTTGTCTAAGGCCGCTTACCTCCCAGCAGATGTTTCTCGATTTCGCATATGGATTTTTCATTTAGTTTCTTAGTGGGGGAAGTTCATCCGGCGCAGCAGGTTTTGGAAGCGCGGATCGGAACGCAGCTCGGCTGAGAAAGTGTCGCTTTTGAGAAAGCACATCTCGGGAGCACGCGCCTCGTATGCCTGAACCAGCGACTTTAATGCTTGCCTCCTGTCACCCAAGGCATCGTAGAGGAGTGCCAGCTGATACGGAGAGACATAGCCTTGAGCCAACATTCTTTGCAGAAGCTTGAGGGCCTCGTGCCGTCTGCCCGCCAGTGCGTAAATGCTTCCACAGCGACGCATTACCTGGTCGTCAGGCGGCAATTGTAGTGCCTTTTCGCACATGGCGAGCGCTTCAGCATACATGCCTTTGGCTGCATAATTCGTGGCAAGCGTTCCGTAGGCAACTGCTGAATCAGGTGCCAGTTCCAGCATTTTTCCCAACCGAGCAATGGCCTCATCATATCGCCCGGCATAGGAGAGTTTCCATGCCAGGTCTATGTGCCGCTGTGCCGCAAGGGGGTCAAGTTCCAGGGCTCGCTGGGCCTCACCGACCGCGTCTTCAACTCGACCCATTGCAAGCAGGTAGGTGCCGTAGCCGAGATGGGCCCTTGAACTGTTTGAGTTGAGTTGGAGCGCCCGGTTCAGGTCCCCCTCCGCACCGGCCCAATCCCAGTCGAAGCGGAATTTGATAACGCCCTGAAGGACATGCGCCTCAGCTAATGCATCATCGAGTTGCAGCGCCCTGGAGACGGCTGCCTTGGCGACCGGATAGGCCTCCTTGGCCGGTTGATAGCCGCGGATCGCCGCACGGTTGTACCCATCAGCCAGTGCGGCATAGGCGGGAGCATAGGTTGGATCGAGGTCAATCGCTTGGCGGAAATACTCAATGCCTTTTGTAAACCCCTCCAGAGTCACTTTCTCAGTGAAGTAGAGACCCTTGACATAAGCCTCATAGGCCTCCAGGTTGATGGGGTGAGCCTTGGCAAGTAGGGCTTGCTCCTGGGGTGTCAGCTTTGCCCGGATTTCACCAGCAATTGCGCGCGCCACCTCGCCCTGCAGGATTAGGATGCTGGTGAGGTCGCGCTCATAGCGCTCGGCCCAAAGTTGGCGCTCCGGTCTGGCGCGGATCAACTGCGCAGTGACGTGCACCCGGTTGCCCTCAGGCACCACCGCCCCTTCCACCACCGCGTCCACCCTCAACTCCTGCGCAATCTGCGCCAAGGGCTTCTTTGTGTCCTTGTACTGCATCACTGACTGCCGCGAAATTACACGCAGGGCGCTGATTTTCCCAAGTTCCGTAATCAGCGCGTCGGTCATGCCGTCGGCCAAGTAGTCCTGTTCAGAGTGGCCGGACAGGTTTTCGAATGGCAGGACAGCAAGGGACCGGATTTCGCTGCCGACAGCGCGGCCGAGCAGCCAGTCGCGGAGGCCGGCGACTTTGAAACCCAAGAGCAGCGCCACGATGGCGACCAGTGTCAGGGGAAAGGCCCCACGAGCGATCTTCCTCCGGGCGGGTGTCTGGGGACTCGGTGCGGGAGGCGCGACAGCGGTGGCAACCTCAGGTTTTTCAGTCGGGTAGATGAAGCGGTAGCCGCGGCGGGGCAGGGTCTCGATGTACCGAGGGCTTTCCGCCGAATCGCCCAAGGTGTCCCGCAGCCGGTTGATGGCATTGTTCAGCCCGTGGTCGAAATCCACGAAGGTCTCTGCAGGCCAAAGGCACTGGCGCAATTCTTCGCGGGTAACAATTTCGCCGGGACATTCGAGCAGCAGCGCCAGAACGTGGAAGGGTTGTTCCGGCAGGCGGATTCTCCGGCCGTCCTTGAGTAGCTCACCGGCGCGCAAGTCCATAGCGAACGCACCAAAACGTACGGCGCGGGCGGGTGCTGACGGCTCTTGCATGGAAAGGCTGCTGTGGCCGAAGTATACCACGCTGCCGCCCTGCCATTCCAAGTGACGCGTCTTCCATGCGTCAGCCGGAGAGAGAAATCGGAGCAACAAAGGAGACGCCCGGGATTGATTCCACCTTGGGTTAGCAGGAGAGTCTCGCCAAGGGCAAAACGCCCCCTGCTTCTCAGGCGGGAGTGAACGTAAGGAGGACACATGGAAAAGCGATTATCGAAAAAGTTGGCAGCCGCACGGTTGACTTGCGTGCTCTTCATAGCGTGCACGCAAGTACTGGTGGCGGACACTAATGATCAATTCTCAGACTGGGCAGCGCCGGTCAACCTCGGCCCGCTTGTGAATACGGGCTGCGCCGAACTAGCTCCCTCCGTCTCCAAGGATGGACTGAGTCTTTACTTCTTCTCGGACCGCCCAGGAGGTTTTGGCGGCAATGACATCTGGGTCTCGCAGCGTGCCAGCGTGGACGATCCCTGGGGACCTCCGCAAAACCTGGGCCCCAGCATCAACACCAGCGGCGACGAAAACGCCCCGACCATTTCCCTTGATGGGCACCAGCTCTATTTCGCCAGTGACCGACCCGGGGGGTTTGGCGGCCTCGATCTTTATGTCTCTCGAAGGCACAACAAGCGCGACGACTTCGCCTGGCAACCCCCGGTGAATCTCGGCAGCGGGGTCAATATCTTCGCAAACGAAGCTGCCGCGGCCCCTTTCGAGGATGACGTAACTGGCGCGACCACCCTATACTTTCACTCGGACCGGCCGGGAGGAATTGGCGGGGATGATATCTATGCTGCCACGCTCAACCCCGACGAGACCTTTGGTCCGGCAGTTCTAGTGAAGGAACTCAGCAGCCCCTTCCTGGACAGACTCCCAAGCATCCGGCGAGACGGTTTGGAGATGTTCCTTACTTCCAATCGGCCGGGGACTCTCGGTTTGCTCGACCTGTGGGTTTCGACGCGGGCGAGCACCTCGGAACCGTGGTCAACTCCGGTGAACTTGGGGCCTGTCATCAATAGCGCGGCGGTTGACGGACGCGCGGTGCTCTCTTCTGATGGTGCGGCCCTCTATTTCCATTCGACGCGCCCCGGTGGTTTGGGGGGTTTTGACCTCTACGTTAGCGCACGCACCAAGCTCAAAAAGCCGGACTGAGCAACGAGGGAGGCCAAGCATGAGGCGGCCGATAGAATACGGCGGGCCCGCGCGCGGCATCGGGCAGCTTCCCCTGCTGCGCGCGGGCGCTTCTTGGTGCCTGTTTGGTTTCGGTCTCTGGAGAGCACCAGGCAAACTTAGTGGGAACCAATAGAAAGTTGACACTCGACAGGCTTCATGAGGCTTCCAGTAGATTCCGTTCAATCTCCATGACTTAGCCTCAATACCTGTATGAGAATCCCACCCTCTCCGCAAGTTCTTTCATCGCTCCGCATACATTTTCACTTCTCCCGTCGCGATAATCTCTAAGTCAATCTAGTGTGCAAAACAGTACTGTGGTCTTGCGCGGAACTCCTGGAAAGTTCAACATAAAGAGGAAGCTCGTCGGTGATTAGACCACCCTCCACCCGAAAAGCTCGGATCCGCAGAGTCTTATGCTCCTCCGCACCGTCGAACAAGTCCGCCGCCTCTCTCGAATCGTGGGCGGCTTCACGCTTTTGCTGATCGGCGTCGTGATGCTGGTCACTCCGGGGCCGGGGTGGCTGGTAATTCTTCTCGGTTTGGGCTTGCTGGCGGCAGAATTCGTTTGGGCCCGGCGGCTCATGGACCGCATCAAGCGTGGCAGCGGACGCGTTCGCGACGCGGTCTGGCCAACCACAAAAAATGCACCTTCGAAGGACTCCCACGAATCGAACGAAACGGCAGGGACTTGAATGCAGCAATGAGAAGACTGCCGCGTGAATACTCCGATTTGAATGTAGAAGTGTGGAGGCAACAGACATGGAAGCTGGCTTGATTGGTCTCGGAAGAATGGGCTCTGGAATCGCCAAGAGTCTGCTGCGCGCCGGGCACCGCGTCACGGTATACAACCGGACGCGGGAGCGGGCCGACGCGCTACGCGCAGATGGCGCGGCCGTCGCGGCTACCGTTGCCGATGCGAGCCAGAGCGATGTTCTGTTTACGATGGTTGCGGATGATACGGCGCTGGAAGCTATTGTGTTCAGCGAGGATGGAATATTGGCGTCTCTCCCGCGCGGTGCGGTGCACGTTTCTCTCAGCACCATCAGCGTAGCCTTGAGCGATCGGCTTGCAGCGGCGCATGCAAAGGCGGGGCAAGGCTATTTGGCAGCGCCAGTTTTCGGGCGCCCCGAGGCGGCCGAAGCTGGCCGGCTTGCCGTCGTCGTTGCAGGAACTGACACCCTGATCCAGACGTGCAAGCCACTCTTTGAGGCGATGGGGCCGAAGTTGTTTGTGGCTGGCGAGCGCCCATCCCTGGCGAACGTAGTCAAGCTCTCCGGCAATTTTCTGATTGCCACGGTGCTCGAATCGCTGGCGGAAGCCTTGACGTTCGCGCGAAAATCGGGCGTGGATGCAGCCGCCCTGCTCGAGTTTTTGACGACCACTCTGTTCACCGCGCCCATCTACAAGACCTACGGCGACTTGATCGTTCAAGGCAAGCATGAGCCAGCCGGGTTTTTGCTTCCGCTGGGACTAAAGGATATTCGGCTCGTACTGCAAGCCGCGGAAGCCGCAAGCGTTCCCATGCCTATTGCGAGCGTAGTACGCGATCGCTTTATCACAGCCATGGCGCGCGGAAACCAGGATAAGGATTGGTCCGTCATCGCCCGCGTTGCCGCCGAGGATGCGGGATTGACGCAAACCGCGCACGCAGCACGTTAACTGTTGGTACGGATCGCAGGACAGGAATCTCTTCGCAAGAACGGCTCACCATGCCCACCGTGATACGCTGAGTGTGTATTGGGGAGAACCAGGCGATGACACCGTGGTCCGGAAAATGGGCGCTGGTAACGGGAGCGAGCGCGGGGATTGGCAAAGCTCTGGCTGAGGAACTAGCTCGCGGCGGGACAAACCTCGTTCTGACGGCCAGGCGGCGCGAGCGATTGGAAGAGTTGGCACAACAGCTTGGTGCAGCGCACAAAATCCAGACAAGACTATTCGTAGCTGACCTGACCGAACGAGATGCTCCGGAAAAAATATTTCATTTCACTGCGGAGCAAGGAATCAAAATCGAGCTGCTAATCAATAATGCCGGATTTGGCGCGTATGGCGAATTTCCCACAGTCGAGACCCGCAGGCTGACGGACATGGTACAGGTGAATTGCGCCGCCGTCGTCCATTTGACGCGGCTTTACCTCCCCGAAATGGTGGCGCGCCGGCGCGGCTACGTGCTGATTGTGGCCTCGACCGCATCGTTTCAAAGCGTGCCTTACATTTCGACCTACGCAGCCACAAAAGCCTTCGACCTGCTATTTGCAGAAGGACTTGCGGAAGAGATGAAGCCCCACGGTGTACATGTTTGCGCACTTTGCCCTGGATCGACAGAGTCGGAATTTGCGGAGGTAGCCGGCCAGGCCCACGTGGCTGCGACAAGGACGAATCGAGAGACCGCCGAAAAAGTGGCGCGAACTGGCTTGCGCGCTCTCGCGGCCGGCAAGAGTTATGTGATTTCGGGGCTGGGAAATTATCTCGGCGTGCTCGGGCAAAGACTTGTCTCCCGGCGCATGGTGGCACGCGTCGCAGCGCGAATGTTCAGACCCAAGAAAACAACGTAGGTCCCGATAGTATCGTTCAGAATCCCCGGCTTCCCGCAAGTGCAAGTCCGGTTTGCCTCATTCCAATTCCATTGAGCCAGATTCCTAAAAGGGGCTACCCTTAGCCGACACGTGGCGGGCGCCGCGCACGTCCAACTTACTGTGAAACCGAAACCCCTTGACGGCCAGGCTGTAACCTTGCGGCGAATTGGGAACTATTTGCGCGCGCGGCAGGAAATAAGAGAGAAAGCTGAAGACACACCTCGAACAAGCGATGGCGCCGTAGCAGGGGAGACGAGGATCGCAGCCCAAGTTAGCGAAGACCTTCTGTTGCGGCGTGCCGCGAGAGGTGATGAGGAGGCGTTTGCGGTCCTCTACCGGCGGCATCAGGGCGGACTCTACAGATTCGCATTGCGAATGACGGGAAGCGCCTGGGCAGCGGAAGAGATTGTGCAGGATGTGTTCATGACCTTGATTCGCGCGCCGAAGAAGTACGATCCTGCGCGCGGCTCCGTGGGCGCGCTTCTGTTTGGGATTGCGCGCAACCGGGTTATGAAACATCTCGAACGGATGCCTCGAGAAGTTCGGCTGGAAGAGAAAAACGAAGACGGGACCGGGGCAGGGATTGTCTTACGGGATAATTTTACTCCCGCGAAGTGGGTGGAAACGCGAGAGCGTGTGCACCGGGTGAGAGCAGCGGTGCTGGATCTTCCTGCCGAATTTCGCGAGGCCGTGGTGATGTGCGAACTGGAAGAGATGAGCTACGAAGAAGCCGCGCAGATGACCGGTTGCCCGATTGGAACGATTCGATCCAGGTTGCACCGCGGCCGCGCTCTGTTACTGGCGAAGCTCGAGATGTTTCGGGATGCGCCCCGGCGCATGAAGGTGGCGAGGTGAAGTTACCTTGGAAGCTTTTGGAAAGAATGCAATGAATTGCGAACAACTTGAGGCGATCGTTCTCGATATCGAGCGCGAATACGGGCTGGACTCCGACGAGAAAGCGGCCGCTTTAGCGCATCTGAGCAAGTGCCCGCACTGCGCGGCGCTGCAAGAGTCCTGGCACGCGGCTAAGGAAGAGCTGCGGGCGTTAGGTGAAGAGACAGTGGAAGCGAGTGCGCCCGCTCGGGTGGAGATGCGGCTGAGGCAGGAGTTTCGCACGCGGCATCGCACGCTCGTTGCCCGCCACCGCGCGGTTGTGGCGGCATGGGCCTTGGCTGCGGCCGCGGTTCTTATCGGCATAGTGAGCTGGTGGGATTGGCAGCAATCGCGCCGTCCCGATGTCGCAAGTCGACAAGTAACGATTCCTGCCGCGCCGATGGCAAGCAATCCGGCCCCCGGGCAAAATCAAGAAATGGACCCTTTGTCCCCAGGGATGGTGAGTGCAGATGAGCTGAGTGACTTTACGCCATTGCCTGGGGCCATGCCCGACGATTCAGAACAATCGGAGATTCTGCGCGTGCGGATGCAACGCGCCTCTCTTGGCGCGCTGGGTTTGCCCGTGAATGAGCAGAGCGCGGCGGATTGGATTCAGGTGGATTTGCTGGTTGGAAGCGATGGGCTGCCTCAAGCAGTACGGCTGGCGCAAGAAGAAGACTGAGACGAAATCGCCGCGATGAAGAATTCATCACGAAACGGGAGAGAAGAGAAGAGGGAACGATGATAAGCAAAGTGTGGACGAGTTTAGCCTTGTGTGGAGCATTGCTGTTGGCCACTGGTGTATCGCGTGCTCAGGAAGCGACGCCGCCTCCACCGGAAAAGATGAAGGTAATGAGGCAAGGAGGCGCGCCAGGAGAGGGCGGCCCATTCGGGGAGCGGATGGAATTGTTAGGTTTCGAGGGCATGCATGGAGGGAAGGTCATAACGGGAGCGCCGTTTAGCGCCGTGGCCATCTCGGAGTCCACGCAAAGTCTATCCGATGGAAATAACATCACGCGGAAGACCCAGACGACACTTTATCGGGACAGCCAAGGGCGGTTCCGGAAAGAAGTAAATTTCTCGGCCGTTGGATTGCTCGCTGAACCTAGACAGCCGCGGTCCGTTGTTCTGATCCAAGATCCGGTGGCGAAAGTCGGTTATTTGCTTGAGCCGGACCAGAAAATCGCGCGCACGATGTCATTTGGTGGCCGCGTGCCGCCGCCGAACGGTATGGCAAGGGACAGAAGAAATAACCGCCTGCAGAAGGAATTGGCCGACGGTAGTTTGAAACAGGAGGCTCTCGGCACGCAGGTGATTAGCGGCGTGACGGCGACCGGAACGCGCTACACGCACACAATTCCGGCGGGGCAGATTGGAAACGAAAAAGCGATCGTCATCGTGTCCGAACGCTGGTACTCCGACGAACTGCAGATGGTGCTGAAGAGCACGCGGAGCGATCCTCGATTCGGGACCAGCACGTATACGGTAACGAACATCCAGAGGACCGAGCCGGCGGCTGCGCTATTTATAGTGCCGGCCGATTACACGGTGCAAGCCGGCGGACGAGGCCATGGACGCCGCGGGGCGATGCCACCTCCGCCACCCCCGAGCGACAACTAAGTAAAGCAACCTCGCGCCGGATTTGGCAGCCAAAACTGGCACGAGCAGAGCAAAGATCTTCTCTCCTGAAGACGACGCGCCCTGTCGGCATCTGCCCCCATCAATGCGGATGGGGCGTTGTCGTCTTTGAAGACAAGGGAAAGAACGAATAGGCGAAGTAAGGGAGTTAGAAGACGAGTCTTGCGGCGGTCAGCGGGGCGAGATGGGAGTTAGAATGCGGGCATGGACGAAAAACAACTGGCGATGCAGTTGGAGCGAGAAGGCTTTGGCAACACTTACGTCTGGCAGGATGGGCCGGGCGCATTTTATCCCGAGCATGCGCATGAGAAGGAAACCGCCCACATTATTCTGCGCGGCGAGCTGACATTGAGCATGGACGGCCGGACGGAGACGTATTGCGCCGGCCAGCGTTGCGACGTGCCTCCGAGGACCGTGCATGCGGCGAAGATTGGGCCCCGAGGCTGCCGCTATTTGATAGGAGAACGCTGAATCGGCGTGGCGCCAATCCCGGCAGCCGAGTCTTCCCGGCCACCGGTTAGTGGCCACCGAGCGAAACACTCTCTTTTTCAGTTCGAGGCGGTAGCTTGGATGGTTTGAATGCGTTTATCGAGCTGGGCCGCTTCCGCGCTGCGCCCGAGGCTGCGGAGTGACTTGGCTTGGCTGGTCAGGACGGGCACGAGAAAATGGCTGTCCGGGCCGTATAATCTCTCCACGATGGAAACGATTTTGGCCTCGCATGGCTCGGCTTTGTCGGGCTTCCCCCAGTTTTCGTAAACGTTACAAAGGGAGCTAAGTGGGAGAAGCAAGCTGGAATCGTCGCGCATTGGCGCCGAGTCATAGATCTTTACGGCGCGGAGCAGATAGGGTTCGGCCTGGTCATATTGTTTTTGCACAATGAACACGCGCGCTAGAGTCCCCAGGCTGATCGCGGTAGCACTGCTCGTTTCTCCGTATCCCTTTTCGTTGGCTTCCAGAGAACGCGTGTAGAACCTTTGCGCCGCAACATAGTTTTTTTGAATCAACGCGCTCGTTCCTAGAGACTGAAGGGGCTGGGCAATGTTGGGAGATTGCGGTCCGTAGAGTTCCTCGACGACTTTCAACTCGCGCGAGAACGCCGCATCCGCTTTGCCAATATCTTGTCCCAAAGATTCCATTCCGAGGTAATCGAGGGCTGTCGCCAGCCTCTGGTCGTGGGGTTGCAATTTTTCGCCGAGTTCGACTGCTTCCATGTAATTCCTCCGGGCCTCGTCGAACTGCCTCTTGGAATTAGCATCGAAACCCGCTTTCATGGCGGAATCGAGTTTCTCCGAAAGAGAGGGTGCGGCTTGCATGGATGCGATGCTTGCCTCGAGAGAGGCTGCTTGAGCAGATTTCCCAGCGCGTTTCAGTTCTGCAATATGAGCGTCCAGCCGATTGTGAGCGGCTTTGTACTCCAATTGCGGCTTCGGTGCGTCGTTGCGCACAATCTTGCCACGCAGGTCGATGCTCGCATCTGCCGCGGCCGCTTTGCGGTATAGCACGATAGCGTTGACCCAATCCCCCTTCTTTTCGTAAGCCGATGCTAGTTCGAGCTGCATTCCCAGCTGCGTCGGATCCAGCGAGATGGCTTGCTTGAATTCGTCGATAGCGGAGTCCGGGTGACCGGAACCGAGGAGCGCCTGACCGTAGAGGTCATGGGTCAGCGCGTCACTGGGCTGGAGATTTTCTGCAAGCTTTAGCTCCTGCGCGGCAGAGGAATAGTTCTTCAATGTAAGTAGAACTCTCCCGGAATCTCTATGCGCCCTCGGGGAGTTTTCGTCCAACTGTAAGGCCAGGCGGTCCTCAGCCAGCGCGGCATCATATCGTTTTTGGCCTTCGTGAACCGTACCGAGACGTATGTGGGGCTCGGGATCGGAGGGATCCAACTCGATACTCTTGTTCAGTTCCTGCTCTGCGCCATTCAAGTCCGACGTGTTGTAAAGCGCGGCCGCCATGCACATATGACAAATCGGCGAATCGGGCGCCATGGCCTCAAGTTCTCGAAACTCGATAACCGCTTGGGCGTTGAGATTGGCCGAAATTAGGGAAGAGCCGAGATTCTCTCGCACTTGCAGATCCTTGGGATCGAGCCGTTTGGCTTCGCGATACTCGCGGATTGCGGAATCGAAGTCGCCTTTATCGTGGTAGTCAACGCCGAGATTCTCGTGGGCGTTCGCATCATCCGGGTTGAGCGCCACCGCTTTTTTGTACTCTACGATGGAAGCATCGAGTTCTCCCTTTTGGTAGAGCAAAAGACCCAAGTCATAGCGCACCGACTGGTAGTCTGGTTTGATGCGCAACGCTTCCTGGTACTCGACAACAGCGGCATCGAATTTGCGCGCTGTTTGCAAGGCCAGGGCGGCGTTCTTATGCGCTTCGGCGTTGTTCGGCGTGCGGGCTAGAGCAGCTTTGGCCTGGCGTAAACTTTCCTCGGAGTCTCCCAAGCGGTAGAGCAAGTAGCTGTATTTCGTATGAGCTTCGGGGAAATCAGGATTTTCCTGAAGGAGCTGCCTGTAGACAGCCGCGGACATGGGCCATTGCTCCTTCAGGCGCAACAGTTCGCCCATGACGAAAGCGGCTTCCGGACCGCCGCCGGATTGCAGCGCCGAATCCAACTCCTGTGCTGCTTCTTGATATTGCTTGGCGCGCATGAGGTTGCCCGCGGAGGCGAGATGCTGAAGGAGCGCGGGGGAGGATTTGCTTTCCGAAGATCTTGCTTGCGCAGCCACAGTTGCTTTGCCAAGGGCAGAGAGAATCGGAGCGTCGGCGCCCGCATCAGAGAGCTTTGCGAGGTACGCGTCCGTGACACTGAATGCGAGGCCGCGGGAGGAGATTTCATGGACAACGTTTTCGCTGAGGGCATTGCCGGCGACGAGCGCGAGCAATTCAGCATCCTTCAGAGAAGGCTCTTTCTGTTGAGAGTGCCCCAAGGCGGCGAAAGAAGCGGCGGCGATAAGTATGGCTATTGAGCGGCGGGTGAGGAAAGGCATAGGTCCTCCTGAGTAGGTGAAGTTAAAGCTTAGGGAATAGAGGACTTGTGGAATACAGGAAGTGATGAATGAAGTTTCGGAACGGCTAACTGTACGGATGGGCAGGGACGCGCCAGAAAGGCAGCCAGCCCTGGGGCAGGCGCTGAGAACTCTTGACCAGCAAATGGAGTTGTCGCGCTAGATGAGTGCGTAGATGTTGCCGTCGGTGCTGCCGACGTAGATAGTGCCGTTCGCGATGGCTGGAGAGGAAAGAATGGCGCCAACGGTCATCATTTTTTGGACGCCAGAGACCATGTCATCGTAGAAAAAATCAAAGAAGGCCGCTTCATATTTTGGAGAGCCGTCGCTCTTCGTATAGGTCGAGCCGTTCTCTTTGGAGCCATCCGTTGCGAAGGTCCAAGCGAATTTCTGAGTCTTGAGATCGATGGCAAGAAGCTTGCCTTCGTGGGAGCCGATGTAGAGAGTGTCACCAGCAATCGCGGGTGACGAGAACATGGGCCAGTGTTTGTTGTCCGCCGAGAAAAGAGGAGCGCCGGATTTGGCGTCGAGAGCGTGGATTAAGCCCGAATCGGAGGTCGCAAAGTAAACCCTGCCTTCAATGACCGCCGGTGAGGCGATGACCCAGGAGCCTTTGTTGGAAAAAAACCAGAGTTGTTTGCCCGTAGCGGCGTCGACGGCGTAAAACTTGGAGTCGCGGCAACCGAAATAAACCACGCCGTTTGCCACGGCTGCGGAAGATTGAATGCCGACTTGATTGTGGATGTCGGGATCTTCCCCGGTCTTGAAGCGCCATTTTTCTTTTCCGGTTGCGGCATCAAGTGCATAGAAATTGCTGTCCCAGCTGCCGGCGAAGAGAGTGCCATCGGAAAGGGCCGGCGAGGAATGAACCACGTCGCCCGTTTTGAATTTCCATTTGAGAACGCCCGTGGCCGCGTCCAGAGCGTAGATATTCGTGTCGCCGCTTCCAAAATAAACGGCGCCGCTTGCAACGACAGGAGACGAGAGATAAAAATCGAATGGGTCCGGCATGGTTTCTGCAGCGGGCTCCGCGCCGTGGAGATGCTTGGCGGCGAAGCGCCGCTCGCCTGCGGTCGCAAACTTCCACTTCAACTGTCCGGTGGCGGCGTCAACCGCGTAGAAATTACTATCGAAGCTCCCAAAATAGACGAGGCCTGCGGAGACGGCGGGCGAAGAGGTGATGCGCCCAGCGGTCTTGAACTTCCAGCGGAGCGCGCCGTTGGAAGCGTCCAGCGCGTAGAGAAAATGATCGCTGCTGCCTACGTAGAGCGAACCATCTGCGATCGCGGGTGAAGAAAGAACCTGGCCTTTTGTAGAGAACTGCCACTTAATTTTCGTGAATTGAGGCACAGCAGGTCCGGGATAAATGCCCGTATGCTGCGGATTGCCGCGAAACATGGCCTCTTGAGCAAAGAGCGGGGAGCAGAACGTGAGGACAGAGAGCAAGAGCAGACGTTTCACAAGAATAGCCTCCGTTTTGTAGATAGACGGACTTGACGGGAAAACGTTTTCGGAGGGATGGAATCTACAGAATTAGACGACGAACCGAAAGCCGCGAGCTTTTCCTGCGGGGACGCCAAGTGAGATGATGGCAGCCGAGTGTGTTAGTGTAATTTTCTCATAATTATTGAGAACAGGACGAGGAGATCGATGGCAAAACCGAAAGTGCTGGCGACGCGGCCGCTTTTCCCCGCGGCGCAGGTGATTTTGAACACCAGTTGCGAAGTGGACTATTGGACGAAGCCGGAACGGATTTCGAAGGAGGAGTTGTTTCGAAGAGTGCAGGATAAAGAAGGATTGGTGTGTTTGCTCACGGAAAAAGTGAATCCCGAATTGCTGAGCGCTGCGCCGAAATTGCGGATCGCAGCAAACGTGGCGGTCGGGTTCGACAATATTGATGTGGCGGCGTGCACGAAGCGCGGAGTCGTCGCGACGAATACGCCCGGGGTTCTGGATGAAACCACGGCGGACTTTGCCTGGACGCTCATGATGGCCGTGGCAAGGCGTCTTGTAGAGGGGGAGGCGTTGGCGCGGTCCGGGAGCTGGAAAGGGTGGGACTTGGATCAGCTCGTGGGGGCTGACGTGTGGGGCAAAACGCTTGGCATTGTGGGTTTCGGGCGAATCGGAAGAGCGATGGCGCGGCGGGCCACCGGATTTCAGATGAAAGTGATTTACGCCGATGCGGTGCGAGCCCCCGGCGAGGTGGAGAAAGAACTCAACGCGGAACGTCTGGAGTTGAATAGTTTGCTTGCGGAAGCGGACTTCGTGAGTGTGCACGTGCCCCTGCTGCCGGAAACGCAGGGACTTTTTGATTTGGCGAAATTCTCCAAAATGAAGCCAACAGCGTACTTGATCAACACCTCGCGCGGGGCTGTGGTGGATGAAGCGGCACTAGTGCGCGCTCTGGAAACCGGAAAAATCGCAGGAGCGGCGCTGGATGTTTTCGAAAACGAACCGTTCGTTCATCCGGGACTTAAAAGGCCAAACGTGGTTCTCGCGCCGCACATCGCCTCGGCATCCATCGAAACGCGGACGAAGATGGCCTGCATTGCTGCGGAAAACGTAGTGGCGCTGTTCAACGGAGAGCGGCCGCCGAATATGCTGAATCCAGAAGCACTGAAAACGGGCTGAGGCAGCGCGGCGACTCCCCTATGGCGGAACTGAAGCAACTTGCCCGCCGGATTTTCCAGGAAACAATTTCGGCGATCGATATTCCCGAGGCCATGCAGAGGAAACTGCGGCGCGAGGGCGCGGTGTTGCGTCTGAACGATACGGCGGTGGACCTGCGCACGTTTGCGAAAGTGCGCGCGATTGCGATCGGCAAGGCTGCGCACGCGATGGTGGAAGGCTTCGAGGGTTTGCTGGGCCGAGAGTTTCCATTTCAGGGAATCGTTTCTGCGCCGACGCCCTCGGCGCGGGCCGCGCAAGGAATGAAGTATTTCGTTGGCGGGCATCCGACACCGGATGAACAGAGTTGGAAAGCCGCGGAAGCGATTCTGGCGTCGCTAAAAGAGTGCGACGAGAAGACCGTGGTGTTTTTTCTGTTGTCTGGTGGAGGCTCGGCACTGGTGGAGTTGCCTCTCGATCCGCAGCAGACACTCGATGATGTGCGGGAATTGCATCGTGCGCTTGTTACTTGCGGTGCGCCGATCGACGCGATGAACGCGGTCAGAAAACATGTTTCGTCCGTGAAGGGCGGACGATTGGCGGCAGCCGCGGGGCATGCGACGAAGATTACGCTGGCGGTGAGCGATGTGCCCGTTGGCAAGGAATCCGCTTTGGCTTCGGGGCCGACGCTCCCTGACCCAACGACGATTGCGGATGTGCAGCGCATCATTAAGGAATATCTTCTGGAAGAGAAGCTTCCCGCGTCACTCTTACGATGGCTCAACGCTCATAAGATGCCTGAAACGCCAAAGGAGGGCGACGTGGTATTTTACAATTCGCATTTTTCGCTTCTGCTCGGACTTGATGATCTGTTTCATCCCGCGCATCACGCGACGGAGGCTCAGGGATTTCTGGCCTGCTGCGACAACTCGACCGACGATTGGCCGGTGGAGAAGGCGGCGGAATATTTACTGGAACAACTGGAAGAGCTGCGAAAAGCGAATCCGAGGCAGCGGGTGGCTGTCATCGCCGATGGCGAGGTGAGTTCGCCGGTCCGGGGTAAAGGAGTTGGTGGGAGGAATGCGGCGTTCGTCCTGGCTTGCGTGAAAAAAATCTCTGGAAAAAGTATTGCCGTGCTCAGCGCGGGGACGGACGGAGTGGATGGAAACAGTCCAGCAGCGGGAGCGGTGGCGGATGGGGAAACTCTCGAGCGTGGGCGCGCGATTGGGTTGAATGCCAGATACATGTTTCGAGAGAGTGACTCGTACAGTTATTTTGCAAGGCTTGGAGATACGATCGTTACCGGGCCAACCGGAAATAATTTGCGGGATTTGCGCATTTTATTGGCAGAACCGTAGGGAACGAAATCCGAAACTGAAAATTTGAAACTCAAAGAACGAATATACAAAACGAAGATCACGTAAGCGGAAGCGCCGCGAGTGTTTGCGCCCATCAAATTCTTGAGAACGTTGCGAGGTGTCGCCGGTCGAGGAGCATCGCCGCTACTTCGCGGGGGGAAGACGCGTCTCGATGGCTTTGAGGTGGTCGTTCATTTCCTGCATCAGGTGTTCAAGTCTATCCAGACGTTTCGCGACCGCGCTCTGATCGTTGCCCGCTGCCGCTGCTGAACTTTCCTCCGCTCCTTCACCATCTTGCCCTTCTTCGCCGGAAGCTGCGCCCTTACCGCCCGCGGGCTTTTTAAGACTTGCGATCTGCCGTTTGATCATGGGAGCCATTTCGATGCTGAGATCGTCGCTCTTGAGCAGGGCTTCGAGAGCGGGGATGGCGGAAGCATCGCCGCGAGTGCCGAGCGCGAATATAGAGGCAAAGCGGACTGGAAAATGGGGCTCGCTAAGAAAAGAAGCAAGCTGGCGGGTGATGTCTTTGTTGTCTTTCTGGAGACGAGCAAGGCTCGAGATAGCCGCAGTGCGCGAATCGATGGGCTTGCCCGGCGCAGACCACTGGACAAGAACAGGCACGGCCTTGTCGTCGCCGAGCGGACCCATGGAACGGAGCGCGGCGTTGCGCAGAAAACCGTCCGGAGAATCAGCGGCGACGGCGGCGTCGAGAGTAGCCAGCGCGATGGGTGCTTTGAGGCGGCCAAGGGCTTGTAAAGCGGCGGCGCGCGCCCGGAAGGACCCATCATCGCCCGCGATCGAGTTCAGCTTGGCCACAATAACAGGGTTGTCCTTGAAATTGCCGAGAGCGGAGACGGTGCGATTGCGGACCGACGGCTCCTGATCGGTGTCCAGCGCGTCGAGAAGCTGCTTGGATGCGGCAGAATTGCCTAATTGGGCTAGAGCGTCAGCGGCATTGGCGCGAACGCCCCAAGCTTTGTCGCTGCGAAGTGCGTCGCCGAGCGCGGCGACGACATCGTCCCCGCCTTTGAGCTTCCCGAGAGCCGTGACGGCGTCCGCGCGATCAGCGAGTTCCGTGGCGTGCTTCAACTGATAGAGCCATTCCTTTTTTTCTTTGTGGAATTCGGCTGATTTGAGGACCTGGTCACCCTTGTCGAAAAGAACCAGGAGAGGTGTGGAGTCCGTGGGAAACGTAAAGACTTGGGAGTCCTTGGAGACGGTAATGGGGAAGAGTTTTGGTCCGGAAGCCGTGGTGATTTCAACTTCGGTCGGAATGCGAAAAAGGCCGACGCGGCCTTCGACTTTTTGCGTTTGCTTGACGGTGAGCGCGACTTCATGTTTCGCATCGTCGTACATGTAGCTCAGGTCCAGCTTGGGAGCGCCCGCGCCGTAGAGCCACTGGGAGAAGAATTGGTCCACGTTGGTGTGCGTGGCTTCTTCGATGGCTTTGGAGAGATCGGCGGTGACGACGTTTTTGCCGCGATTCACTTCGAGGTAGTGCTTGAGGCCACGATAGAAGGCGTCTTCGCCGAGCTGGTGGCGCAGCATATACAGAACCCAGCCACCTTTAGTATAGGCGTTGCCGTCGAACTCGCCGGAATCGTTGAAGTCATGGCGAACGATCGGTTTACTGTAGAGATTATTCTGCCCGAACCACTGGCGCGCGCGCTCCCACCGCTCGTAGTCGGCCTGGTCTTTGCCGAAGTGCGCTTCACTCCAAATTGTTTCCATGAACGTGGCAAAACCTTCGTTGAGCCAAATGTCGCCCCAATCCTTGCACGTGACCAGATCGCCGAACCACTGATGCCCTAGCTCGTGAGAGATAAGGTCGTCCTCGCCTGTAGGAAATTCAGGAACGAGTTTGGGATGCCGGAGCGAAGAGCTTGTGTTGGTCGTGGCGCTGGAGTTTTCCATCCCGCCGGCGACGAAATCATCGACCATGGATTGCGCATACTTTTCCCAGGGATAGTCGACGCCGAGTTTTCTGCTGAAGAGATCGATCATCTGGGGAGTGCGGCCGTAGTTAATCGAAAGGCGCTCGCCGCGGCCCCTCGGGGCGTAATAGGTGACTGGCATGCCGCGCCAGGAATCCTTCACTTCGTCAAATTCGCCCGCGACCACGGTGATTAGGTAAGTGGAACTGGGCTGGGACTCTTTCCATGTCCAGGTTTTCATTCCCTTGACAGCGTTAGAGACATTGATGAGCTTCCCGTTGGCAACGGTAATCCAGGAGGCGGGCACGGTGAGAATGGTTTCTGTCGTGAGGCGATCGTTCGGGTAGTCGTAGGTCGGGAGGTAGTAGCGCGTGTCCTCGGATTCGCCCTGCGTCCAAACTTGCTTGGGGCGGTCCGGATAGTCTTTGTCGGGCAGGATGAAGTAAAGGCCTTTGGTGGGCTTGGTTTCGTAGCGAATGGTGATGTCGAATTTTTCGCCGGCGTGCGCGGGCGTGCCGAGCGGAATGATGAGTTTATCGTCCTTGGTCTCGAATTTGGCGGCGGATTTGTTGACGTTCACGCTTTGGATCGCGAGGCCTGCGGAGTCAAGCACGATATTTGGCGTGCCGTCCCGCAGAATCGTGAGCGTATGAGTGACGTCGCCGATGACTTTTTTCTGGTCGAGATCGAAGCGCAGCGCGATGCGCGAGTGTTGCAAATCGTAGTCGCGGCTGCGGGCGTAGGGCTCGTCGGCGCGAAGGGTCAGCACGCCGAAAAGAATGGTGAGTAGGCCAGCAGCGGCGAACGAGGCCGCGTGGTGCCGCGGAGCACGAACTTTTTCAACTAGAGAGATGCTCATAGGGCTTAGCTCCTCTGGAATGAGTGTCCTGCCCGCTCGAGAGTGGAGACGGTTGCGGCCAAACTTTCGGAGGCCACCAGCAGGTAATCGGTGTCGAATGTCGCGATCGTCAGAACACTGACTCTTGCGGCAGCCAGAGGTCCAACAAGGGCCGCCAACACGCCGACTTCCGACAACATGAATGGGCCATGAACCTTGATGACACGCCAGCCCCCTTGAAACTCTATGCCCGCGGGAACGCACGATTCTTCGACCACGATCGAGAGCTCCTCGCTGGTGCGCGTCACTGAGAAAAATGGACCTTGCGTGGCCCACGCGGGAATGTTCGCACTGGGCGAGAGTCCCACAATGGCGAAATTTTCTGGAAGAAGCGAAAGTTGAAATCGCCGTAGAGAAGGTGACATTGTGTTAGAGGAGGCTCCTGACCATGCCGCCATCGACCGCGAGGGAAGCGCCGTTCACGTAGCTGGCCCGCTCCGACGCGATGAAGGCAACGACAGCCGCGAACTCTTCGGGCGTGCCGATGCGGCCTGCGGGAATCTGGCGAGTCCAACCGGCGAACACGGCATCCTGCTGAGTTCCTGTGCGAGCGGAAATGGCTGCGGCAAGGTTATCGAGGCGCGCGGTGCGCGTGTAGCCGGGGCAAACGTTGTTGACGGTGATTCCGTAGGCGGCGTATTCATTCGCGAGAGTACGTGCCAAGCCCGTGACGGCGGCGCGAATGGAATTAGATAGCAGTAGGCCATCAACAGGTTGCTTCACGGCGGAAGAGGTGATGGTGATGAACCGCCCCCAATTATTTTTTTGCATGCGTGGAAGTGCTTCCCTGGCGAACAAAACCGTGCTCATGAGCAGGAGGTCAACGGCCGCGCGCCAATCTTCCGCGTCGGTGTCTACAAATAATTTGGACGGAGGGCCGCCGGAGTTGGTAACACAAATGTCGAGACGGCCGAAGCGTTCATCGACGGCGGCAACGAATTGAGAGACGGCAGCGGGATTTGTGACATCGGCAGCTTGATGGAACACTTCCCGGCCAGTGGAACCGTGGATTTGGGCCGCAGCCTGCGCGAGCTCTGATGCGTTGCGGGCGCAAATGGCCACGCTGGCGCCTTCGCGCGCCAGTTCCTCCGCCACGGCGCGGCCAAGCCCCTTGCTGGCGGCGGCAACCATGGCTACGCGTCCCTGTAGCCCCAGATCCAATTTTTCACCTCGTTCAAAAATTCCATGGTCTCGCGAATCGCGCGGTGGGTCAAATCCGTGGCCGAACCGGCCGACTGTCAGCTTCCTCGAAACAGGATCTGCCCACTTGATTGGGAATCGGAGTGTCCGAGGCTATTTTTTGCCTGCAGCTTCGTTGTGGGAGCCAAGGTAAGCGCGAGCATGGGCGAGTTGCGGAAGTTCGGAGTCGGCGGATTTCCACGCCGCCAAGAATTCCGCGTACTGTGCCGTTGCGGCGGTCGCGTCGCCAGCTTGCTCGCTGGCTAGCGCGATGCCGTAGAGCGGGAAGCCGGAGTGAGGCCGATCGAGTAGTGCGCCTTTGTAAGCGGCCTTTGCATCCGTCCAGTCCGAATCTGCCATGAACGCCGCCGCTTCTGTCTCGCCAACTGGCTGAATGAAGGCCGGGGGCTCGCGGTAGCCGAGGGATTTTTCTTCTCGCGCTGCCTGTGCGTAAAGTTTCTTCGCCTCGTCTGTCTGCTTCTTTGCCACCAGCAAACCGGCACGCAGTTCCAGAGACATGATGGATAGATTGCTCACCAGCGGCTTCGGCATGGCGTCTGGCATCACCTGCAGTTTTGGAGGACCGGCGTCTGTCTTCTTTTTGTCTTTTTCGTTTGCCTTAACGTCTTCTTCGTCTTTCAAGCGTTGAGAAATTCGCCACAGTCCAGCATCAAACTCTGACGACGCCTCCTCCGCACGGGACTGATCGTGCTGATCGAGTGCCTGCATGCCTCGCGAGAATTGAGTCAGCTGCCGCGCGAGGAATTGAAGATTTGGAAGCGTGGCCGGCGGATCGCTGGCTTTCAGCAAAGCGAGAGCCGAGGTCCAATCCGCGGAGCGCAGCGCAACAGGGAGGCGCGGATCGAGACGCGACATGGCGTCGCGTGGCGACCAGGGATACAGCGTGTTCTCAAGTTCGCCGCGCGCTCCTTTAAGTTTAGCGGACAATGTGGTGGCCTCGTCCAGTTCACCGAGTTCCATCAAGTTCGCGATCGCGTACATAAGATTGTGAACGTAGTTCCAATCATCGTCGACCTGCACGTGATGCGCCTGCATGTACGCTTCATCGGCTTTCATGGAAGCTGCGAAAGATTCTTTCGCGCGGGCGTAATCACCGGTGCGGTAGAAGATGTGCCCAGGCATATGAACCATGTGCCCCGAGGTGGGCGCCAGACCGCCAAGAATTCTTGCGCTGTGAAGAGCCTGCTCGGGATGTTGGCTCGGCTCGACAGCGTGAATCCAGTAGTGGTTCGCGGCGGAGTTGTCGGGATCTTCTTTAAGCACCGTCTGCAATATCGCCAAAGCCTCTTTTTGGCCGTCGCGCGGCTGATCGTCATCGTCGTAGCCATCGGAAACTGCTTCCGCAAGAAAAATTCGCGCCTGCAGGTCTTTGGGATTGCTCTTCACCAGCTTTCGGTAAAGTTGTACCTCCTTGGACTCTCCCTTGCCCTTTTCTTCTTCTTGGGAATTCTCGGCAGCTTCCGCGGCGGCGCTCGCTTCGATGTAAAGGCGTTCCGCTTTACTCGCACGTCCTTTGAGGCTGACGGCCCGGGCTAATGCCTGTTTGGAATAGTATTTGGCGTTGCTATGACGGAATTTCTCCGCCTGATAAATTCCCCAGTAGCACATCGCGCACTGCGGATCTACACGGGCGCTTTGTTCGAATGCGCGGACGGATTCGTAGTCCCAAAAGTCATGGAGCAAATTCAAGCCCTGCTCGAACCACATCTGCGCTTCAGGGCTCGCTGTGATGCGAATGTGGGCGTTTCCAATACCGGTGAGTTTCTCTGGGGGCGGCAGTTTTTCAGGAGAGATTTCTTCGCCCATGTCCATGGAGTGCGAGCTCATTGGGTACTGCGCGGCGATTTGTAGTGCGGAGCCGGCGAGGAGAAATGCCGCGATCGCCCCCGAGGCGGCGAACCTTCGCGATGGGAAAACGGGATTCGGGCTAGGCTCGGGCACGATTTCCTCCATGCCAAAAGAGACATCGCCATTCTAGACGAAAACCTGTTGAATGAGGCTTCATGAAGCGGCGAACTCCCCGAAGAAGATTATTTGCGCATGGAGCGTGGCGGCGCTAAGATGCAGCCAATTTCCTGCCAGGGGAGGTTTTCATGAAGCGAATTACGCGCGCTGCCGGCTTTCTCGCCTTGCTGGCTTTCTCAGTTCGTCCCGCAAGCGGACAACAGATTGGCAAGTACGTGCCGATTCCCGCCGGGTCCGACGCGGACCATGCTCTGACGGAAATCAACGGTACCGCCGATCCGGCGCAAAAGCTGGCCCTCATCGATAAATTTTCCTCGGGTCTCGGCCAAGGTGACATGGCGATCGTGGCGTACGATCTCTATGTAAATTATTACATTGCGCAAAAAAACTACGACAAGGCGTTTGAGTACGGAGACAAACTCTTTGCGCTGGATCCGGATAACTTCGCAAACGCCGTAAACATGGTTCGCGCGGCCGGCGAGAAGGGCGATAACGATAAGCTCGTGGCTTACGGCGAGAAGGCGTCGGGCATTCTGCAGAGGTTTAAGGCCGCTCCGCCGCCCGCAGGGACGGAGGCCGAGGCGTGGCAACGCCAAAAGGATGCAACTCTCGAGAGCAACAAGGACAACATCGCCTACGTCGAGCAGGCCATGTACATGGGGGCGTACCGAACGACGAATCCTTCGAAGCGGGCCGCGATGTTTACTCATTTTGCGCAGCTTTTTCAGGACTCGCCTTACGCCAATCAGGCATTGGGCGTCGCCGCCACTTCGTATCAGCAGGCGCAAAATATCCCGAAAATGCTGGAGGTTGCGAACGGGCTGCTAGCCAAAGATCCAAACAACATCGCGATGCTGCTGCTTCTTTCGGATTATTACAGCGAGAAAGGAGAGCAACTCGACAAGGCCGAAGCTTCCGCCAAGAAGGCGATTTCCTTGCTAGCCACAGTCCAAAAGCCGGAGGGAGTGACCGACGAACAGTGGAAAAAGCAGCTCTCACTGCAAAAAGGTTTGGCGCTCAGCTCTTTGGGGCAGGTAAACATTCAGAAAAAGGATAACGCACAGGCCGTGGAGAGCTTCAAATCCGCAACACCGTTGTTGAAGGCAGACGAGGGGAGCTTTGGACGCAATCAATACTGGCTAGGTTTTGCCCTCCTAAACTTGAAAAGAAATGCGGAGGCCAAGGAAGCCTTCACGCAGGCAGCGTCGGTGAATAGCGCATACAAGGGGCTGGCGCAGGCAAAGCTGAAGTCCTTCGACGCGGCATCCAGGAAAAAGCCCTGAGATCAGCGTCTGCCGCAGAGAAGAAATCGGCCCGGGGAGAGGTCAGCACGGTCATCTTGGGGCGTCAGTCAGACCGCAGGACCTGCGGAATCCTCGGCCTGGTATTCGGCATCCAATGGAAGGAATTCTTAAGTGACGCACGATTATTCTGGTCAAATGCGAATTCGCATAGGAGCGGGAAATGACAGAGATTGCAACATTTGGAGCAGGCTGCTTCTGGGGAGTTGAGGCAGCGTTTCAGCAGGTGCCGGGAGTCGTTGATACGGCTGTCGGGTATAGCGGCGGAAAGACTCCTGATCCGACCTATAAGGACGTTTGCACGGACGAGACGGGCCACGCTGAAGTGGTTCAGGTCACGTTTGACCCTGCAAAGGTGAGCTTCGAGCAACTTCTCGACGTGTTTTGGAAGGTGCACGACCCCACGCAAGTGAACCGTCAAGGACCGGACTTTGGCACGCAGTACCGCTCGGCGATTTTTTTCCATTCGCCGGAGCAAGAGGCTCTCGCTAAGAACTCGCTTGCAACATTGGAACAGAGCGGCAAGTTCAAGCGCCGCATGGCGACGGAAATCACGCCAGCCGGTACGTTCTACCGCGCAGAGGAATATCACCAGAAATACTTGCAGAAGCGAGGCGTGGCATCGTGCCACTTTTGATGCCATTCCTCACTTCGGAAATCGAGCGGGCCGGGCGCGGTTGCCCGGCCTTTTCTGTTCAGAATATCAGTACACGGGAATCAGAACTGGCGGAGAGGGTGGGATTCGATCCCTCTCCACTTGTTGAAAGCACGTAAGTTATTGATTCTTCATAAGCGCTGAATACGCTGAATACGCTGAAGCCGCTCTAGTCTGATACACACTTGATACGCGTAGTCTCGAATTCACCCCTCCCCGGCTCGTGCAAAAAGGGTGCGTGATGCGGTCGGAACATACTGGGATTTTTGAGCGAACCATCCCCGAGACCCGGGAGGACTGGTTTCACGTCGCGATCCTTGGAAGCACTAACAGCGTCAGCACGGTCATGGAGTGCGCGAAACGCGCACGGGAGACTTTCAGAAGAGTTTTCAATCTGCCAGAAGACACGTCAACAAAAAACGGAAGCGCAATTGTACGCCTCGATACTTCGAGGCGTCCGCTCACAGAAACCCAGGAGCGCGACGAAAATCGGTATGTGCTCGAAATGCTCCGGCTCATCACACGCTGTGACGAAGACTCTCTGCTGCACCTCAACAATCTCTCGCGTCGCGACTTGCGGAACAATCCCGTCGCGGCAGATGTGCGGGCGCTGCTGTTTGCGGCGGAGGTGTTTTATCTGACCTGGCAAAACCGCGAAGCATTGGTGCGGAAGCAACGCGAGTTGCGGCCCGTCGAGTTGCTGCGAGAGCTAACTTTGTTGAACGAGAATTTGCTATCCATGGCGATGCGTATCGCCGAGCTCGACAAACAAATCGCGGTTGCCCCTTACGAAGAAATAGTACGGTACGGTGAGGAAAGAAAACAGGGGTTGCGGCGCATGCGGGCTGCCCTAAAGAAAAAGAAAGACGCCATCAAGACGCTTTGGAAAGCGGAACTTCGCCGCCTGGACAGCAAGCATCCGAAATGGACAATTCACGGGATCGCTAAAGAAGCGAGGGATACTCCCCCTCGGCGTCTGAGGCGCGTTGCACTTAGCACGCTTCAGACGTGGGTGAAAGAGATCCGCAGTGAACGCGCCCGCCCAACCTCAAAGAAATAGTCTCCGGCTCTGCTAGAGCCGGAACTCCCGCCTGCCGTACTATCCCGCAATCGCAGCGCGTCACGCGTCGAACCTAGCGACGCACCCCAGGACCGCGGCGTAGGACAGACCGCGGATGTTCAGGTGGGTGACAAATAGTCGGAGGAAAAAGTGGGAACACACGAACAGGCACGAATCGATCACGAAAAGAAAATTGCAAAGCACCGGGAAGAACTCGCTCCGGTGGAGACGGCGATTTTGAAAGAACAATCCGCCGAAGCGGCCGTCGATGGGAAGATTGCGGAGCTCGCACTCAAAGCCGCTCAAGGCGATCGCGCGGCGTTAAAGCTGCAAAGGGAGTTACGCGTTCGGAAAGACGAATTCCATTTGCAAGTGGAAAACTTGCAGTCGCTCGCGGCCCCTATCCGGAAAGCGGTCGCGATCGCAGAATCGGAACTTCCACGCTTCGTCATGGCGGAGGTACACGAGCGTGCCGCCGACGTAATGAGGCAGTTAGACCAAATGGGGGTGGAACTTTCCAAGGTGATTCAGCCGATCGCTCGAGTCCTAGGCGAATTCCGCGTGCAGGTCGACGCGGGAACGGCAGAGGCGTTGGCGCTGATCGCGCGCGGCGATCCGGACCGAATCCAAGCTTTGGAAAATCGCGTCCGCACGATGCTTGTGCGAGGGATTCGTGCCCAATTGTCTTTCGAATTTCGCTCCGTGGGCTTAGACCTCTTCGAAGTGGGTCAGTTCGAGGGGAAAGATTTTCAGTCAGTGGTACGGCCCGTTCTCGAATCGGTGATCAGCGCCCTCGAAGTGGGCTTGTACGACGGCGTAAAGATTCCAGGCCGCGGACGTTTTCGCTGTCTTACACGGATCGCCGGACTTTTTGGTTTGCATTTGTTGCCCGGCGAGATTGTCAGTTTGCCTGTCGAACATAAGTCCGTCCGAAAAATGATCGAGTTTGGCTCGCTGGAACTGATCGGGGAGCCAACGTCCACGAACTCGGAGGAGCCCGAATGAAACTTTCTAATATCACTTCCTGCATGAAGGAAGAAGTTTCAGTAGTTGAGCAGCGCGGCGGCCAGTTAGAGCACGATTTGAAGGAATTCCTAACCAACCTCGACGGCATCGAAACGCTGTTCGCCGAGATCAGCGTCCGCGCCCTGGAGTACAAGCCTCAACCGGAACGTCAGGGTTACTACACGATTGACCCGAACATCGATCGCGCCGATCCGAACGAGGCGCTTGCATTTGCCAAGGAACGATTGCGCCGGAGCGCTGAATATTTGACGCGCGTCTCGGATTTGGTGAAAGACGCTCGCCGAAAGATCGACGCGATCGTGGGTTGATTTTTTTCGAGTTGGCGCGCCTTCCGGTGCGGAGGCGCTGCGCCATGCACGGTCACCGACGTGCCTGGCGTCAGTCGTGAGTCGCTGAGGCTTCTGACCTCCTTTCTTCCTCAGTGACTCACGATGCCGTAAGACAAAACCAGTAAATCTCCACGGAGAGAGGTAGAAAAAATGAGCAATGACACAGTGCATCGCTATACGGACGAGCAACTACGCGCCGACGTATTACGATTAGCAAAACCGTTGGAAGAAGCCGCATTTGAGGCGGGCAAGCGCGCCGCGCGTGCCGAGGCTCACGAAGCCCTGCGCGAGTCGGCAATGCTCAAACTCGCACAGCTTCGAGGGTTGATTCCTTCCGGCACGACGGCCACAAAAGGAAAATCTCCCCAGGAACTCGCCAAACGCGCGAACCAACTTCAGCTGCGCGCATTGGCCGAGGGCAAGAAAATCTCGAATATCGAATCTGTGCAAGCCGCCTACACCGAAGCCGGGATTGCGTGGAAATGAGAAACAAGCCGCCGGGTAGTTCGGAGCCATCCGGCGGCCAGAAGCGCGGGAATCCAACTATGGAGACTCAGCGTACATCGTCGGGTACGGCGTGGGCAAAGACACTTCGTCGCTACGAACTGATGGTGATGAAGGCGAGCGGTCCAGCATGTAAGGTTTTCCTCGCGCTCAAATTCCACGCAAATTGTGATGGCTACTGCTGGCCTCTAGTTTCGACGCTCCAGAGGTTTACCGGAATCAGAAAGCGCGACACGATCTTCGCCGCGTTACGAGAACTGGAATCGCTTGGCATTGTCTATCGCCAACAACTGATCTCTCGCAGGGGCAGGAATTCGCCAAATCTTTATCGAATTGGCCGCAAGGTCGAAGCGGTACCTGAGAACGCTGACCATTTGTATGTTCTCGGTCCAGCGCGGCGGAAAGCGGGGCGACGTCCCGCAAAACGGGACCTCGGGGACTTGGCGTGCGAGGTCCCGCCAAACGGGACTACCGTGGTCCCGTCGAACGGGGCTACAGGCGTCCCGCCGGACGGGACACAGAATCACTCCAGAGAACCTCTCGATGGAACTTCGTCATCAAGGGAAGGTGCTGTACCACAAGTTTCGCCTGCGGCGGAGGCGGAGTCTTCTCCTAACACGCAACTGAGAAAAGACGCCACCGCCGCCGAGAGGGCTTTTGTCGCGTTTGGTTACGACGCTCCTTTCGGTCATCCAGGATTCAGATACGCCGTTCTGCGAAATGCCAAAGAAATCAGAAATGGAAACAAATTGGAGATTATGGAGCGCGTCATCGTCGAACTAGATGGCAAGGTGCCGCCTCAGTGGTACAGCGTCAAGCATCACCTGGAAGAGAAAGTCGCGAATGGGAGAAACTCGAATGTCAGAGAATCCTTCCACGAAAAACGAAGTCGTACGAACGCAGAGGCCATCGCTCGAGTCCTTCCAGACGGTGTTAGCGCGTTGGTTGGCTCGGTTCGGAGAGCACTACCGGCAACCAACGAGCGACATATCGATCGAGTGTTACCGCGAATTGCTGAGCGATCTGAAGCCGGCGCAGTTGGATGCGGCTTGCCGCCGAGCGATGCAAACGTCGGAGTACATGCCCACGGTTGCGACGATCCGAAATGCTCATCGCAAATTAGAATCGATCGAAGAAACGCGATCGACGTTCATTCGGTATCCCGAGGTGACCGACCAAGATCGCAAATTGTCGCAGGAAGAGGAAGCGCAGATAGCGGAAATAAAAAAGAAAATCGGCGTGGTGGCGAATAGAAGAAAGACGAAAACGGTAATGCCTCCCGATAGTAAAGAAAAAACAATCTACACTCCGCGATCAACGTCGAGACCGATTGAGGAACAGAAAGCGGAATTGCGAAGGCGCGGGTTGCTCAAGTAAAACGCCCGGAGTTCGAGCATCCGCGTCTCCGGTTTCGCGGACTGTCGCGGCGAAGGGACATATCCGGTTACTGTGTTGTATCTGGCAGTCGGCGCCCTAGCGTGAGGAATAGCCGTCTGAAATCGTTCAATGCGTCGGTGCCTTGGCCGCTGCACGTGTCCGGGCCTCAAGCTGACTAACCGTCGATTGGATGCCAGTCAATTTGGCTGCCAGCTCAGTAGTCGCTGAGTTGACGTTCCCCTTCACTTCTTCGATCTGCTTATTAACGCCAGTCTTAAAGGTGTCGACTGAATTGTTGAACCGATTGATGCTGTCCAGGGCCCCGGCTTGTTGAATCGATAGATCAGCAAGCTTTTGCTTGGCTTCCGCCAGCTGCCACGATAGAACGCCGGTGAACAGAAGGAAGAACAAAACCGCTGCTATCCCTGCCCACCACCTTGCTTTGGATTCCGACCGCAGGATCAGGCCTTTAATCTCATCTCTATAGATATTTTCAGTTGTTTCGCGGAACCCCCTGCTCCCCACGACATCCTGAACGGCACTCTTTGCCGACTGCTCCGCCATCTCCTTTAACATGACCTTGAACTCGGGCTTCTCGATGTGCGCGACTATAGCCGCCCGTACGATCTCATCAATGTTTCCATTGCTCATCACGTCCCCCTTTCGGAGCTCTTGTTCCGATTCTGGCTAACTCTGGGTATGGCCGACGTATGTACGACCGCTCAGGGGCGGCTTATCACGAAGCCGTCGTGGGCTATTCGGGTGGCAACTGCGTGGATAGTAACACTTCTCTTAAATACAAGACAGGTCATAAGAGGCCGAACGCTGACTCTCCCCGAGTGACGAGCAACTCGGAACTAATTCCACTTGCCGGGTAAGTCGCGTTACCGGACAACCGGATTCTCAATGGGATTCCCTCGGCGGGCGGCGTGGAACAGGAACTAGGATAGAACTCGGAGCAACGCTGACTCAATGCAACCAGTAGGAATTTGACGGTCCTTCATCCCGTAACTTTTTGACTCGCGCAAGAACCTCTTCACCAGTCAGGACATTCTTCTCCGCAAGAAGTTCGAAGATCGCCTCAATCAGGAACGAGTTGTAGTAGGTCGCCTTCAGGAACACTTGCACTGAATCATTCTCATTGTTTTGTTTCATCGAAGCCCCTCTGGAGTGGACTTGACAAAAGATATCCATCTCGGGTATATAGCGGAGAGTAAATACTTCTGGATTCCATCTGTCAAGGAGAAACATGACTTCCCAGAATCATGCTATCCACGCTGTTCGACCCAGCCAATCATCACTGCTGATGGCGATAACGTTTTGCCTGCTTGTAACAGCTTTGCTCGCGGCACTGATGTTCTGAGATGTTGATAGACGGTCGGCCTGGCTAAAGCCGAAGCTGTGCCGTGTCCTCGGCCAGTCGAAAAGCGCGCCTGCCGCTCGTGGCGGCATGATCTGGGCGCGTCCTGCGGACGGATGTCGAACGCAATCAACGGTTTAGGCCGTCTTGTGTGGTGGTAGGTTCTTCCAGGATTCGGACCGAACGAGGGTGACGGCGCGCGCCGTGCATGACCAGCGCACGGTTTTTCCCGTAAGACTTCGTTTCGCTACTAGGAATTTCCCCGGAGAGCGAATCCGCCGCGAAAAGAAGAGTCGCGGGCCATCGCAAACACACTCGAAATCTGTCACCAGATCAAAATGCAGTACACGGAGTTGCCTTGCCGCGTATGTCTCTGTACTACATGCTTTCACCAGTGACGTTGCCGAGGGCGGGTAGCGTGACTTGTACACGAGGTGATACTTACCGTACTGCGAAATAACAACTCGTATCGGACACATCAAGAGAATGATATAGTCGCCGCATTATGCCCCGATCCCATTCCCTCGCCGCATATTCGATCAACGTGTGGAACTTCGAAGAAAGAGAGCGTGAAGTCATCTCTGATTTTGAAGACGAACAAGATCTTCTGGAGCTATTTTCGACGTTTTTTTCCAGCTTGCAGGTCAAGGCATCGCACGACAAGACGAATCGGCTATTGCTGACGGTGGAAGTGCTAAAAGTCGATAAGAAGGCCCGGACACTCTCGGGACTCATAGAGACCGGGGAGTATGGTAGCGAGAGCAAATTGCGCGATGTCGATACACAAGAGGTCGTTTATAAAAAGAAGGTTAAGGAAGCAGCTATGCTGCCCTTCTATTTCCTCTTGGATTTGCCGGAAGGATCGGAAGACGGTATTCTGATACTTCAACGTACGAGCATGTTTGGAATCCGAAAGATTCTGACAGCCGTCATTGACTTCTGGTTTGAGCCCGAGTTTCCCGGCTATCGTTTGAGGTTGCACCCCCTTGCTGAGCCTGGCGACCTTGAAAAGTACAAGGAAGGTCAGGTAGAAACTGTTCGATTTATTGGGTACGACGTGCCGAGTGATATCGCCGACGCACTCAACACAGCCAACAAGAAATTCGACGGTCATGTGGAGTTGGTGATCAGTGCGCGTAGGGGATCGTTTTTGAACGTAAAAGACCGCATACGACGGTTCTTCAACAAGGAAGTAGAATTGAATAAATTCATTGCCTTGAAGGAAACAAAATTCAAGTATCAGGACGTAAAACTTAAAACGAAGGTAGGTCGAAGTAGAAGAACGGTGAGTCTGGGAGCGCTTAAACTATTGCGGTCTTACTACGACATTACTGACGATGTAACGATAGATGGGGCCACCGGACACCCAGCCTTTGATTCGATTGACAATCTTGCCAGAGGTTTGGCTGGAAGAATCAAAAAGAGCCTCGGCATACCCGATGCGGAGGTGTAGCAGATGAGCAAGATCGACGTGCTGCCCATTATTGCCAGGCACTTTGAAACACTGCGCGATCACGCAACTGGAAGACGAAGCAAGGCAGATATGTTTATATTTTTTGGTGTGCCTCTGATCGTATCTGGTGCAGCGCTGTACTACCGAATTACGCTCACCTCTGATGCACTTAACGCGGTTTTGGCATCATTCTCGATCTTTGCAGGATTGTTGCTGAATTTACTTCTTCTAGTCTACACGCGGGCGGGCGAGGACGTTAAGGCCGACATTTTTGCAGCCAATGTAAAGAGGTTTGTCACTCAGCTAAGTGAGAACATTGAGTTCGCAGTATTGGTCTCTGTATTTGTCGTGATTTCCTCCCTCGTTGCGACGGCCACTTTGAACAGAGATCCGAATGTGACGCCTCACGCAGGCCTTCCTGTAACGGTGATCCTTGTTTACCTGACGACAAATTTTCTACTGACTCTGCTGATGGTTCTAAAGAGAATCCACTCAATGTTATTGGAAAAGATCGAACGCCCTTCCTCTTCGGCAATGAAAAAAGCCTCCTGAACTCAAGTCTTCGGGGAGTCCGTGCGGGATTCGGAATGAGCGGGTCCTCGTAGAGAAGCACCGCTTTTGAAGGTGACGGCGCACGCGGGAGAGGTCTAGTAACCGAGTTTTCAAACCGCATTTCGTTTTGCTGCTAGGAATTTTTCAGGCGAGCGTTCCTGTGAAGAAGTATAGCCACGAGCCATCACGGACTACGCGCAAAATCGTTCGTCGGATCAATGCCACTCACGTGGGGCCTTTGCATCTAATCCTCAGTAAAGAGTGGGAACGAAATGACCGAACATTCACCTGAGCTGCTTGTCTTTGAGGGAAAAAAGTGCGTGGGCATGATAGACGCCAGCTACGGGTTCAAATGCGGGGGCCAGATCACCACTGTCGAACCACCGATGGAGGTGCGTTGCAGAAACCACGCGCTCGAAGAAGGGCTGATCTGGTAACTAAGAACCCTCCCACCGCCAAGGCGGCCGGGTAACGGACCACGGACCTATGCTGTAAGCCATTGAAAACACAAGAGAGGTGATTCCAAAAAAGTTCTGATCAGAATTATTTACGATTTCCCTTGACACCCACACCGTACCCAACTACATTCCTTTTCGTAACTCAAAACCCGGCTGGTTCCCTCCTAAAACGGCTTCGGCCAAAAAACTAGGGGAATCGGCCCTAAAACAGGAGAATAAAAATGGCAACAGCAACAGCAGTTCTCGGTGTGTCTTGTGCCGCTGTAACAGGTACCCAAAACGGTACCCGCATCTTCACGGGGATCATGCCCGCGAAGGACCTCATTGCGGTAACTACAGTAGACCACTTCAACTCTTCTATTCCGATTGACGATCCTAAACAGGGCTATCAGCGCCCTCCCGAGCGCACCCGCATCACCAAGATCGGATCGCATTTGATCAAGGCGATTGCGGAAGGCCAAGGAAACAGCGGCGGACTTTTTCCGACCGCGGTGGTCCTCGCAGCGCGGTCGCCCATGAAATATCAAAACGGCAGGCTGCTTATAACGGAAAAACTCCAGATCATTGATGGTCAACATCGGATAGAGGGGTTGCGATATGCAATCGAAAATAAACAAGCCACAGACCTTGAAGATCTCCCTCTAACGTTCGTGATCATCGAGGTGTCCGATCGACTGGTCGAGATGAATCAATTCACCATCATCAACGGAACAGCCAAGTCCGTACGCACTGATTTGGTAAATTCAATCCTCACCGCGACAGTCGCAAAGCGCGGTGACGCCGCCATCGATGAAAGGGACCGTTGGAAGGTGGTTGTTACAAAGGTCGTGGAGAGGCTCGACAAAGACCCTGCGTCGCCGTGGCATAACTTGATCCTCATGCCCGACGAAACCGCCAGCCCCAAAGGCACCGGTGGCAAGATCGTCCGTGCAACTTCATTTATGACCAGTCTCCGGCCAGTCCACGCATGGCTCAAGGAATTTCGATTCCTCGAAAACTGTTCGGATTTAGCTTCGGAGGCCACGGTTGTGTACGAAGTGGTGAGCGCCTATTGGCAAGCGATCCAAAAGGTCTTACCAGCCCCCTTCAGCGCGCCCGACGACTATGTAATCCAGAAAACACCAGGGCTATTCTCCCTGCACAAACTCCTAGCTCACCTGCTACCTGTGATGTTCACGGGTCGCCAGGCCTGGACCAAGGAGAACTTCGTCAAATTCCTCCAGGATAGCCCTGAAATTACCGACGAGCAGTTCTGGCATAAGGCCGGAGACCGTGCTGCGGCGTACGGATCAATGAAAGGCTTCGAAGATCTGTATGAACTGCTGCGTGACAGCATCCAACCGAGGCCCTAGAGATAACCTAAGGCATGGAAGCCTCGCCACGGAGGCGAGGCTTCCATCTTTTGTTTGCCACCTTAACGGGGCACAGTAAGTCTGATGCAAGGAGAAGGCTCTGAAAGTTTCGACGAAGTAGGTCGGCAGGCGAACATCTGTTTTCGTCTGGCTAAAAGATACCCCTGGCGCTTCAAGACTTAGATGATCGCTATTTCCTCAAGCATCGGCCCGGCGCAAGAGACAAAGTAGCCACCCCCAATAACTCGCCCTCGAACGGAAACCGCATATTCCGGGATCATCTTTCGCCGGATAGGTTTATCCCCATGTTTTTCCACAACGCATTTTGTTTTCAACAGTTCCAGCGTTTTTGAGCGGAGCACGAATCATATAGAGTGCCTTGTTATAGGTTTGACAGCCATGTCGGCCGGGAGTAGGTTCCGCACCGTCTGACTGGAGGCATCAATGGAAGTGAAAATTTTCCGGCGCCACGTTTCGACGTGTCCGTTCAAGGCAAAAGGCAGAGCGCACGAAAAGTGCGGGTGCCCGATATGGGCGGACCCTCGCCCTCAAGGTCCGCTGAAAAGCCTCAGGACGACGGATCGCGCGAGGGCCCGGGAGTTGGCGCGGGAAATGGAAGACAGCGGTCGAGCCTCGCCGTCCGCCGCGCTGACTGCAGGGCCGATGACCATCACGGAAGCAAAGGAAGCGTTTTTCGCGAATCTTACGGTACGGAACTTATCGGCGGCGACGAAGTACAAACATGAAATTTTGTGGCGTCAGTGTCTCGCGTTCGCGGAAAAGAATCGTTTGGAGTTTGTCGCTGATCTGGACGCGACAATGATCGATCGATTCGTGAAATCCTGGAACGATAAGGCGAATTCTCGCGGGAAGAAGCTGGAGCGGTTCCGGCAATTTTTCAAATTCGCAGTGTCGCGGAAGTGGATCGAGGAAGACCCGACCGAGGGGATGAAGGGGCCGAAAGTGAGACAGGGACAAACACCTCCGTTCACACCCAATGAAATAGCGAAAATTCTCGCTACGGCAGAAACGAGAATCGAACAGACGCGAAATCCGGAGCAGAAAGCGAATGCATCTCGGGCGAGGGCTCTGATCGTGTTTCTTCTCTTCTCCGGTTTGCGGATCATCGACGCGGTGGGATGCCAGATCGAATGGGTGAAGGGCGGGCGCGTTCGTTTGGTAGCGCGGAAAAATGGGGCGCACATCGATGTTCGATTGCCGTCTCATGTGATGAATGCGTTGACATCGATTCCGCCGGCGAGCGATCTCTATTTTTTCTGGACGGGAAACGGACAGATCGAGACGGCGGTCAAGGATTGGCAAGGGCGGTTATTGCAGATTTTCAGGGACGCGGGAATCGACGGCGGCCACGCGCACAGGTTCCGGGATACGTTCGCGTGCGCGATGCTGGAGCGCGGCGAATCTCTACAGGCTGTTGCAAATGCTTTGGGGAATTCTCTCTTGGTGACGCAGAGGCACTACAACCCCTGGAGCACGACACGGCAGGATCGCCAGGACGCATCCGTCGAGAGTTCGTGGAAGGATAATCCCGTTTTGAAGTTGCTCGACGATCAGGAAAAGCTAGCGAAAGAGAAAGGCGCGCGGGTTATGTGAGGATCGGGCGGCCTATCGGGTTTCGGAGCGATAGGGCGCTTGATACATCGGTGATACACAAAAAACGCGGGAGTCTGTAAGGGGTTGAAATAAAAAGCGGTTGGAATGGCGGAGAGGGTGGGATTCGAACCCACGGTAGGGGTTAACCTACACACGCTTTCCAAGCGTGCGCCTTAAACCGCTCGGCCACCTCTCCCGCGACGGACACAACCTTATCAATTTAGCAGAAACTGTCGTTTCGCGCACAATCGGGCAATTCCGCCTGGCGGGGCTCGGCGAGGCCGCTTCGCACATTCATAGGCGTCTGCTAAACTGTTGGGAACGGTTCCGGGATAGTGCAATCGGTAGCACATCAGCCTTTGGAGCTGAGAGTCCTGGTTCGAATCCAGGTCCCGGAACCAAATTCTCCCTTGCCTAGGCGTAGTCTCAAATGAAATCACAAAAAGCGGCGCGCGGGTTCCCTCTATGGTGAACCATCAGGGCAATCGGCTGCGGGCGGCGTTATGAATGATTGTGCGGATGAAATCTGCTTCGTCTTGGCGGTAGGGCTGGCCGTTGTTGCGGAAGATTTCGTGGAACCATTCCGCAGGTTGGCGACTAGTATAGGGATTCTTCCAGGAGTCCCAAGGCAGGTAGGTTTGCGTTTTTCCGGCGACTAGCCCCCAATTGATGGCGGCGACGTGGTATTTGCTGGCGATAGGCAGCGTCCCTTGAAACGTGCTGCCATTGCCGCGGGCCATGTATTCGGTACAAAGGATGGGCCGGTGATACTGCTGCAGGGACAGGACGCGCTTTTCGAACACTTCCGGTTTATCGTAACTGTGAAAAGAAATAACATCGGAGAACGCAAGTTGAATTTTTTCCATTCTTCCAAGGTTTTCAAGCGACGACCAATCGCCGTGCCAGACGCCGCTCGTTAGAGGCTGCGTCGCGCCCGCGGCGCGAGCCCACTCGAACACTCTCGGCAAGAGCTCAAGCACGAGCTCCACTTTGTTGGACGGCTCCCCACTCGCGTAGCTCCCGTCGTTCGTATTGTCCGGTTCGTTCCAGACGTCCCAGCCAAGTATTCGCTTGTCGTTGGCAAAGGCTCCCACCACGCCTTTGACATAAGCCTCGAGGCGCGGGTATTCGCTGGGATCCTTGAGAGCTTCGGCACCGGGGCTTTGCACCCAGCCGGAATTGTGCACACCAGGCCGCGGAGCGTGCTGCTTTCCGAGTTTAGGATTTGGGTCCCAGCAGGAATCAAACAGCACAAAAAGCGGCTTGATTTTGTGTTTCTGAGCGATGGTCAGAAAAATATTGATGCGCTTCTTGAATCCCTGCGGATCTTGCTTCCAGAGCAAGTCGTGCAAGAAAACACGCATGGTGTTGAGGCCGAGAGATTGCGCCCAGCCGAGTTCCAGGTCAATGCGTTTTGGATCGAAAGTAGCCGCTTGCCACATTTCGAGCTCGTTGATTGCCGTGGAGGGAATGTAATTGCTGCCTACGAGCCAAGGTTGTTCTGCGTACCAGCTATCTGCGGCCTTGTCCGTCCAGCGGGATGACTGCGCCGGCGAGTATTCCGCAAACCAAAGAAGGATCATGAAAGCGACAAGAAGGCGTTTCATCGTTTATGTTTAGCTCCGTTTTCTACCGCAATTTCCCTGGTCTTCCGCTTGGTTCGCTGCATTTTACAGAGCACCGGCTTTCTGCAGCTCCGCCTTCATGCCGGCCCAGCTTTGTCTGCTGGACTCCTCGGCTGTGCCGGCGCCACGCCAGTGGGTTTCCAGACTGACAGCGAAGTGGTAGCCGTCGCGCTTCAGCGCCTCAAACTGGCCGGTCCAGTCGATGAGGCCGCGGCCCATCGCAGCCCACTGGTAACCTCTACCGTCCGGTTTCTTCGCGACATCCTTGCAGTGGCAATGGCCGATCCGTTCTTTCGGCAACAAGGCATACCCATCCGGGTAAGCTATCTCGCCGCGCGAAGCAGCGTTTCCGGGATCCCAGTTCAGCATGAGGGAAGGAGACTTCACTTCGGCAAGAAGCTTTGCCGCTTCCGCTCCCGTAGCGGTATTGCATGCGGGTTCGTTCTCGACGAGAAGAATCATCCCTTTCTTTGCAGCCACTCCCGCGGCCGCGAGCAACCTCTCATTCATGGCCGCACGGTACGGCGCCTGATCTTCGAGGCGCCAAAAATCAAAGCAGCGCACACGGTCGGTTTTAAAAGTTTTTGCCAGCTCGATGCTGCGTTCGAGAACTTCATCCTGCTGCTGGTAGCTGAAGTCGGCGCCGAACTGCGCGCCCTTAGGACTGAATTCAGATTTTGGCGCGCCAGGCCAATCCACTTTGAAGAGCGGACTGGCGATGTCTGTCACTCGTAACTTGTATTTCTCGAGGATGCGCTGAGCTTCTGCGATTTCTTTGGCGTCGAGTTTGAGGAGGTTTTTGTTCCACATGCCCCGCAGCTCGACCCAGGCCATGCCAAATTCGCGGGAGATGATCTCGCAAGCGCGGCCGAAATCCTGATTCACTTCATCGTTGATGACGGCAACACGGAATGGCGAACTCATGCCTTCAACCCTGGCCTTTGCTCCCAACGCTTCTAGGGACGAGAGCTTCGCCGGTGGCTCAAAACGCTCCGAGGAAGAAAGCGAAACTTCAGGAAATGCAGCTGCCGCTGCCAAAGCTCCCATGCGTGCGAGAAACTCACGGCGAGTTTTGCGATTTAACATTGACACTCCTTTCCGCATTTTGCGTGAGGACAAGATACCGCAAGGGAAAGTCTAAGGACAGCATTCTCAGAAGAAATTTGACGGTTGGACACCCGTGCCGGAGGCGCGTTTGCCACCTGCCCGAGCAAACCGTATCATTTTAGTGAAGCGGGGCTGAGCGTTTCTGATCGAGCGGCTCGAGGTCTTGATGGCCCAGGAATCCACACAAAATCCGCCACATATAAATCCCTGGATCATTGCTATCGCGGTCATGCTCAGCACTTTTATGGAAGTGCTGGACACCACCGTCGTGAATGTTTCGTTGCCTCACATTGCGGGCAGCCTTTCCGCAACGGTCGAAGAAGCTACCTGGACGCTGACTTCCTATCTCGTCGCCAACGCCATCATTTTGCCGCTGACCGGTTGGCTTTCCAATTTTTTTGGCCGCAAACGCATGCTCATGTTTTCCGTCACTGGGTTCACGATTTCCTCCTTTTTGTGCGGGCTGGCTCCCAGCCTTCCTTTCTTGGTTGCTTGCCGGATTGTACAGGGTGCCTGCGGCGGCGGCTTGCAGCCCATCTCCCAAGCCATTCTGTTGGAGTCGTTTCCCCCGGAAGACCGCGGCAAAGCTATGGGCTTCTGGGGGCTTGGCATCGTCGTCGCTCCCATGCTCGGTCCTGTCCTTGGCGGCTGGCTTACCGACAGCTACTCGTGGCGCTGGGTGTTTTATATCAACGTTCCAATCGGTATCGCTTCCATCTTGATGACCTCGCTGTTCATTTTCGATCCATCCTATATTCGACGCGCTTCACAGAAAATAGACTACTGGGGCATCGGAATGCTTGCCGTCGGAATTGCCACCCTGCAAATTGTTCTCGACAAAGGGCAGGAAAAGGATTGGTTTGGCACCGATTGGATCACCGTACTCGCCGTGATTTCCGGGGTCGTCCTGCTAGTATTTCTTTTCTATGAACTGCGCACCAAGGATCCCGTCGTCAACCTCCGTGTATTTACGAACCGGACTTATTCAACAGGCGTATTTTTGATGTCCTTGCTTGGCGTGGGTCTCTACGGCACTACTGTGCTGATCCCCCTCATCCTGCAAACGCTTCTTGGCTATCCCGCCATACGCGCCGGTCTTGCCATGGCTCCGCGGGGACTCGGTTCTTTCATCGCCATGCCGGTCGTCGGCATGATCATGTCCAAGTTTGACCCGCGTAAGATGCTTGCGCTGGGAATGGTCGTGTGCGGAATCACGCTCTTCCAAATCTCCCGCCTGAATCTTAACGCCGGCTTCTGGGATTTCTGCTGGCCACAATTCTATATGGGGCTATCGCTCGGTCTGATCTTTGTCCCTCTCACCACGATCAGCATGGCTCCCATCCGTAAAGAAAACATGGGAAACGCCACCAGCTTGTTCAATTTGGTCCGCAATCTGGGAGGGAGTATCGGGATTTCGGCGGTCAGTACAATGCAGACGCGTTTTCAGCAGAGAAACATCAACCAGCTTGGCGCGCACGTGACTCCTTACAACGCTAGCGCGCGGAAAATGATGAATTCACTGCAGGGGATGTTCATGTCCAGGGGATCGGACATCGCAACAGCGGCCCACCAGTCGCGCGCCGCGATGTTCGGCTTGGTCGAGCGGCAAGCCAGCATGCTCGCGTACAACAGCATCTTCCTGATCCTTGCGGGCCTGTTTCTCTTGATGCTTCCGTTTATTTTCCTGATGCGTCGCCCCCAATCGAGGGGCGGCCCGCTGGCGCTGCATTAGTGCATCGCGGCTCGAACGATCGGCGAGATAGTGTATCGGGTCGATTCTCGTACAAAATTGGCCGATTCACTGGATGCTGTCGAAAGAGGGGGTGAAGACTTCCAGACGAAGTTTCCTGCTAGCGGTCCGGATCATACGGAATGGGCCCGGTCAGGGGTTCGAGAATCTCTTCGGTGGTGATTCCCGATTCTTTCTCGGCGGTCTTATCCAGCTTCCGCTGCACGCGCTTTTCTTCTTTCATTTTGCGCTTTTCCATTCGTTTCATTTCTTTTTGGCGCTTCTGGAATGTCGTTGTCATTGCGTCTCCTCGCAAACGCTGCTCGACGCGGCATGCACCGCCGCCGTCAGGTTATATCGCCTTACCTTACCAGCGGGGTTCGCGCGGCTGTCGCGCCGATTCGCGATAATCCTCATTTGAAAAGCGGTCCCGTCCGCCGCCTCCGCCCTTGCCACGGCCACCGCCCCCGCCGCTCCCTCCGCCGCCCGGCCTTCCATAACTCTTCGGCCCGCGTGGCGGCCCGCCTTCACCTTTCGGCCGCGCCTCATTTACCTTCAGGTTGCGTCCACCCAATTCCTTGCCATCAAGCCCGGCCATAGCCTTGGCCGCTTCTTCATCGTTGGGCATTTCCACGAACGCAAACCCTCGCGCACGGCCGGTTTCCCGGTCCATCGCCATGTGCACGCGCGTGACCTGACCGAACGGCGCGAACAGGTCGCGCAGCTCGCTTTCCGTGGTCTGAAAACTCATGTTGCCGACAAACAAACTCTTCATCTTGAATCTCCCTGTACTCTTCGAAGCACCATGAGTGCAGGATCTCGGCAAGCTTCCGCTTCCCGGACACTACGATACACTGGCCTAAAATTGGCTGAAATCAGTGGAGGGAGGGCCGAACAGCGCACCCTTCAAGGAGTTCAGGCAACCCTACTTCGGGAGTCTACACAAGGACAATAGCACATTTGCCGTGAAACCCTTCACGCTCATTTTCAGCGGGAGCTGCGCGTGACCGGGCAATGCATCCCGAGTTCGCGAGCTTTGTAGTCTTTATCCATCCCTAATCTCTGAAATACGAAATGCGGACAGAATTCTAGCTCGCGATCGGTTCGTGCCGAACAATCGGTTCACTAACGCAGTTGTGCCTGCGGGGTTACAGTTCTCTTAAGGCCGTAGCCACGGGCAGCCGTGCGGCGCGAACCGCCGGAAAAAGGCCGCCAAAGAGGCCCATGGCCAGCGCAAACACGATACCCATTAAGAGGAGATCCGGAGTGATCTTGAAGGCGAATGCAAGATTCGAGAAGGTCTGAAAATTGATGGTGCTGGTGGTCAAGCCATTCAGCTTCAGAACCGCAAGGCAACCCAAAGCTCCGCCAACAAAAGCAATCAATAGCGCCTCAATGAGAAAGGAGATGACCACGGAAGGCCCGCCAAAACCTAGAGCGCGCATGGTAGCAATTTCCCGGCCACGATCTGCGACCGCCGAATACATCGTATTGAGAGCGCCGAAAACCGCTCCGATGGCCATGATGAGAGCGACGAAACCGCCGAGGCGCGTAATGAGCGTGGTCATGTTGGTGGATTGCTTGGCGTAGTAGTCGATTTCGCGGGCGACGTCCACATTAAGACGAGGGTCCGCGGTAAGGGCATCTCTCAATTGATTGAGAGCCTCGGGAGAAGTGAGGTGAACGGTGACGGACTGGAAAAACGTGTCGGGCCGGTTGTAGGCCGCGGTGAGCAGATGGTCATCCGCCCAAACCTCGGAATCGAAAGAACTGCCGCCAGCGTCGAATACGCCCACAACCTGCCAGTGGACATTGCCAAGGGCTATGGTATTGCCGAGCGTCAAGCCCTTATAGGTGGTGTTCGCGTTTTTGCCTACGACTACTTCACCGAGGCCTGCCTTGAACATGCGTCCTTGCACGATTCTTACTTGCTTGCGAATCTGGAGGACGTTGGGCGAAACGCCCCGAAGCTCCACATTCGCGTCCGTGCCGGTAGAAATCAAAGGGATCGGAGCCATGAGCACGGATTCCGGAGTCACCAGCGGACCATCGGCTCCGCGGGCGATTCCGGGTGCATCTTGAATAATTTTCACCGCGTTAAGCGGAACACCGCTGGTCATTTCCGAAGTTGCGCCGGCACGGACAATCAGCGCGTTGTCCTTCGAACCCGATGCGACGAGGGTGGCTTGGAAGCCGCGCGCCAGCGACAGCATAGCGACAAACACCCCGACGGTCCCGGCTATCCCCAGAACAGCCACAATCGTCGATGTCCATCGCGCCCGGACGCTTCGAATGTTGTAGACAATCGGAATCGCCATTTCAGACCCTCCGCAGCGCGTTGACAACCCGCATACGCATAGCGCCAATCCCGGGAATCAGCCCGCTCGCCACACCCACGAAAACGGCGAATAGCAATCCAACGGAAAGCATCGTTTTCGACAGAAGAAGCGGCGGCAGCAGGCCGTTGAGCGCAACGCTAATGACCGGAATTGCAGCCCACGCAAGCAAGAGGCCGAGCATTCCGCCGAAGAGGGCTATCATCACCGATTCGGCGAGGACGAGGAAAAGCACGGAACGATCGGTTACTCCGATGGCTTTCAAGACAGCGAGCTCGCTGGTGCGCTCCCGGACGGAAATGGCCATGGTGTTTCCAGTAACAAGAAGCAGAGTGAAGAAAACGACGCTTCCAATCGCCAGGATCAGGAATTCGATGTTTCCGAACTGCTTGGCAAATCCGGCTGCAAAGGCGGATTCGGTTTCGGTCTTGGTTTCGAAGGAGGAGTTGGCGAACTTCGCGTCAATGGTCTTTGCAACGCGCACGGCTTCTTCCGGGCTATCGAGTTTCAGGATGTACCAACCCGCCGTACTCTTCACAGCCGCGGGGACATTTTCATCGAAGTTTTTCCACTGAAACCAAAACTGGCTTTCGTCGCCGTCCGCTTTCTGGGTATGGTAGATGCCATCGAGATTGAATTCCCAGATTTTCGTCGGGCCGTAAAGGGAATTCTTGATGGGGATGCGGTCGCCAACCTTCCATCCGAAGCGCTTCGCGGTCCGCGCCCCGACAACCGCACCTTGCTGGTCCTTCACGAAAGTATTCCACTGATCGTCGGGCACGATGAACTCGGGATAAACCTTCCGGTGGTTCTCGACTTCAATTGCGAACTGCGGAAAGAAATTTTTCTCGTCCTGGTACACTCCGCCAAACCAATGATTCTGCGTGACATACTTCACGCCAGGAATCGTCCGTATTTGATCGCCATACGAAATGGGCATGGTCTGTATGAGTCCGATTCGATTGATGACCACCAGCCGGTCCGCGCCGGCAATATCAATGCCACGGCTGAAGGCGCTCTTCACCACGGCTAAGAACGTGAACAAGACCAGCGCAATCGCGAAGGATCCGATAGTGAGAATCAAGCGAATTTTCTTGCGAAAGAGATTTGCGAAGATCAGCGAGCGGAATTTCATGCCACACCTCCGGCGACGACTCCTTGCCCGAGCCTGGAAGCCTCGACTAGCACGCCTTTCTCGAGATGCAGCGTGGTGTGGGCGCGAGCAGCCACGACCGGGTCGTGGGTCACCATCAAAACAGTCTTGCCATAATTAGCGACAAGTTCCTCAATCAGCGCCATGATGTCGTCCGCGCTTTTCCGGTCCAGGTCCCCTGTAGGCTCATCGCAAAGCAGGAACGTCGGGTCGGAGACGATCGCGCGCGCAATGGTGACGCGCTGCTCCTGCCCGCCGGAAAGTTGCCGTGGGTAATGATTCATCCGGTCCGTCAGTCCTACTACACTTAGCGCGGTCTCGACGTGCTTGCGGCGCTCCGGCTTCGATAGCTTCGTCAGCAGCAGAGGTAGCTCCACGTTCTGGAATGCCGTCAGCACCGGAATCAAGTTGTACATTTGAAAGATGAATCCCACGTGCCGCGCGCGCCACTCCGTGAGTTTGCTGCCGGACATGTGCGTGATCTCGTCGCCGGCAACGGTGATGCTCCCATGCGTCGGAACGTCCAGCCCGCCAAGCAAATTCAGCAATGTGGTTTTCCCGGAGCCGCTCGGCCCCATGAATCCCACAAAGTCTCCCTTGTCGACATCGAGATTGAGCCGTTGGAGCACTTGAATCTCTTCCCCGCCGCGGCGATAGGTCTTCGATAGACCGCGCACCTGAATCAGACTGTTTCCGGTTCCGTTACCGTCCACTCGAATCATTTTTTGGCGCTCCTATTTTTTGATCTGCACAGCCTGCCCGTCTTGCAGATTGGCGGGTCCTTTCAGAACCACGGAATCTCCAGCCACAACCCCGGACATGATTTCGGTTTGATCCCCCAGCTTGTTTCCTATAGCTACCGCACGTCGTTCCAGCCGGTCGTTTTTCACCAGGAATACAATCTTCTTCCCGTTGTCGTCATGTACGGCCTCGCTCGGCAACAACGCTGTCACCGCTGGCAATTTCGCTTCGCCCTTCCGTATCATTGGCTCGTCGCCTAAAAACGTGACCTTAATGCCCATATCCGGCAAAATTCGCGGATCCAGTTTGTCGAATGAAATGCGAACTTTCACTGTGGCCTTCTGACGGTCTGCGGTCGGGATTACCGTGCGCACGTGGCTGGGAATCTCCCAATTGGGGTAAGCATCCAAAATCGCGGTGACCTTCTGTCCGTCCTTCACGCGTGCGATGTAGGACTCATTGACGTCCACTTCAATTTCGTTGGATTTCATGTCTACCACGGTGGCGATACCCGTGCGTGTGAATCCGCCGCCCGCGGAGATCGGAGAGACCATCTCTCCCACCTGCGCATCCTTGGAGACGACGATCCCGTCATACGGCGCGGTGATCACACAATTTTCCACGGCCTGCTGCGCTTCACGAATCCGGGCTTCGGAGGACTGCACTTGCTGCCGCGCCAACTCAATTTTGGCCTTCAGGCTATCCGCGGCGGCGCCTGAGGTATCCAATTGCTCCTGGGACTGTACGCCGGCCTTGCGGAGCTCCTGGGCGCGGCGCAGCTGAATTTCCGCGAGGCGCAACTGCACCTGAAGATCCGCGATGGCGGCTTGCGAAGCGTTTCGATCCGCTTTGGCAGAATCCAGTACCCTGCGCGCGTCTGAGTCATCGAGCGTCGCAAGCAGCTGCCCTTGATGCACGTGCGTCCCTTCGTCGAAAAATACCCCCGTAACTCGGCCAGTAATCTTCGCGGCGATGGTCGCCCTCCGCCGCGGCGTCACATATCCGCTCGCATTCAAAATTGCCTCGCGGCCCCCTGCTTCCGCTTTCTGAGCCGCTACCACTTCCACCGTCGGAGTCTGATTCCGAAATGCATAAGCCAATCCCGCGATGATGACCACTGCACCGAGCGCCGCCGAAGCGTAGCTCAGCAGCTTCCCCGTCTTGCCGCCGGAGCGGTGGCTATCCTGAATCCGCAGCGACCCAAGATCCGTCTTCGCGTGAATTTCTGTCGTCGCCATTACTTCCCTGCTCTCCGCTCGAAAAGCTCCACACTTGCGTTTACGTCGTTGCTCTTGGAAAGATTACGGAAAGGGTTGCCTTTTCTGCTTTTCATTCTAACCCGCTTCGGCGCCCTTGTGCCGCTCCGCGGGCCTCTCGCCAGATTTTTCCTGAGTTCATGCTCCGGTGCCCCAGTAGGCCGTCCGGCGCTTTGCGGCGAATCGGCTCTCAGGTATACTCTTTCTGTCGCCAATTATCTTAGTCCGTGAGATAATTAGCTGTCAAGACAAAATGCGCCAGTTAAATTGCACCGCACAGCTGCCAAGACCTGCTTCGTCCCGCAAACGCAATGCTTTGATCCTTCGCGTCGGGATGGAACTCGGCCGCGAGCTCAGCACCACCTCCATCTTTTTTCACCAAGCCATCGCCGGTAAATTGGGCCTCAATGTTACTGATACCAGATGCTTTGAATTGATGTCCCGTTATTCGCAGGGACCTCTCACCGCCGGAGACCTCGCCCGCGCCACCGGTTTGACCACCGGTGCCGTCACCGGCATCCTCGACCGCCTTGAAAAAGCCGGCCTCGTCGAACGCTATCGCAACGCCATCGACCGTCGCAAAGTCTTTGTCCGCCCACGCCTGGAGGCCTTGCAACGAATCGGCCGCCTCTACGAAGGCCTCGCTACCGCCTCTCTCAAGCACGCCTCCAGCTATTCGACCAAGGAGCTCGAATTGATCAAGGACTATCTGGAGGGCAGTCTTCAAGTCCTTCGCGAGCAAAGCGCCAAGCTCACTCGGTAACGGCACACCTCAACTCCCCCACTGCCTGGAACAAAGCTCTCGTGCCTTAGCCACGCTGGAAGCCCACTGCCTTCCGCAGGCGCTCAGATCTCGAGAATTGCCCACTCCCAGTTCCCTCTTGACACCAACTCACCCCCCAAAGTAAAGTTCCGCTCGAGCAAAACTGCGAGTTTTGTGAGTAGCGCCAGCATCCTCTTGGCGTTATTTCTTTCGGCCTAGAATTTCATGCGCTAAGTCTCATAGCCGCAAGCAGTGCACTCAGACCTCGAACTGGATAGAAAGATAACAAAACAAATCACTTGTAAATCCTTTAGAATCACATCTTTTGCAGACCCACACACTCTAAACCATTTCGTTTCACATCTTTGCAAAAAGCCACGGGTGGGGTACGTGCCTCTGTCAAAATCTCACTCGCCAGCTTGTTCGCAAGTGAGACGAGAAATCCCAGGATCGAACGTCTTGGCATTCAACCGCCCGGCGAGACTCGCCCTAAACTAAGCTTAGAGAACGGTTTAGAAGTATGTTTGCAGGGCAATCCGAATGCGCGTTATGCTGGCATCTCTAACGGGAGCCCGCCTACATGTTGAATATCTGGAAAGACATCCAGTACGCCTTCCGCACGCTCGCAAAGAACCCCGGGTTCGCCCTCATTGGCATTGTAACCCTCGCCCTGGGTATGGCGGTGAACACCACCCTTTTCAGCGTGATCAATGGCTTCCTGCTCCGGCCTCTTCCCGTCCCGCATCCCGAGCAAATCACGGTGCTCTCCTTGCAACAATCCTCCCTACCCGGAGCTCGCCGCTTCTCTTATCCTGACTTCGAGGATTTTCGGACTCAGACCGAATCCTTCAGCGATATTTTCGCATTTCGCGTGGCGCTCGTCGCCGTCGCCGTGGACCAAAAGGCCGACCACTGCATTATCAGCCGCGTTTCGAGCAATTTCTTTTCGGCCCTCGGGATCCAGCCCGCGTACGGACGCCTAATCCTGCCCTCGGAAGGGCGGACACCGGGCGCTGATCCCATCGTTGTGCTGGGATATTCATACTGGCGCAAGCGATTTGCTGGAGATCCCGATGTTGTCGGCAAGAAAGTGGAAGTGAATGGCCACCCCTTTTCCGTCGTGGGCGTGGTCCCCAAGGAATTTCATGGCACCTACTCTGTCTTGGATATGGATGCTTACGTACCGTTCAGCGCGGAATCCAGCGAGGATCCCGACAATCCGATTCAAAAGGTTTGGGAGAGCCGGGGGTCTCGCTCACTCACTCTCATGGGCAGGCTCAAACCCGGCGTGACGATCAGCAAGGCTGAAGCCACTCTAAACGTAGTCGCTCAGCGCATCGCACAGGCACATCCAGACACTGAGAAGGGGCTCACAGTTCAGGTGTACCCGGAAAAACTGGCACGGCCGGAACCTGACCCTCAGAATCCTGTTCCTGTCGCGGCCATTGCTTTCATGGCGATGGCTGGGCTCGTCCTTCTCGTGGCCTGCTTCAACATCGCCAACGTCCTCCTGGTGCGAGCCACCGTCCGGCAGCGCGAGATGGCCATCCGCGCCGCTTTGGGCGCCGGACATGGCCGTCTTGTCCGGCAATATCTCACGGAAAGTCTGTTGCTCGCGTTCCTCGGAGGCGGCGCCGGCCTGCTCCTGGGCTCCTGGACCGCAGGGCTTCTTGGCTCCCTGCGCCTCGGGACCGACCTTCCCATTCAATTCGATTTCCGTCCGGATGCGCGGGTGTATCTGTTCGCGCTGGCCGCGGTCTTGCTAACTGGACTTGTAGTGGGGATTATGCCCGCTCTTCGCGCGGCACGCACGGATGTAATCACTGTACTGCATGAAGGCGGACGTGGCTCATCTTCGGGCCCGCGACGCCAATTGGCGAGAAATGCTCTGGTTGCAGCGCAAGTGGCTGGGTCGATGGTGTTGCTGGTCGTCGCGGGGCTCTTTGTCCGCAGTTTGGAAAAGGCCCAACAGATCAATCTCGGTTTCAACCCCGATCACGTTCTAAATCTGTCCGTGGACGTGCAACAGATCGGATACAAGGAACCGCGCGGCCGCGAATTCTTCCGCGAAATCGAGAGCCGCATTCGTGCTCTGCCCGGGGTGGAATCCGTGGCACAGGCTTTTACGATTCCCCTCGGCTACATCAGCTCGGGCGATCGCATCTGGATTGAGAACCATCCTCTTGACCCCGGTCAGCAGCCGGCCGAGGTCGCCTACAACATGGTTACGTCGGGATACTTGGACACTTTGCAGATTCCACTGCTTCGCGGGCGAAAATTCGCGGACGCCGATGGTGAAAAAGGTCCCGGCGTGGCCATCATCAACCAATCCATGGCCAAGAAATTCTGGCCAACCGAGGATGCCCTCGGCCAACGATTCAGCACGAAGGGCGCCAATGGGCCGTTTGTGCAAATTGTCGGAATCGTTCAGGACGGAAAATACCAGAACGTGGCCGAAGATCCCCAGCCTTTCTTTTATCTGCCTCTCGATCAAAGTTACATGTCCATGCGCACAATCCACGTCCGCACTTCCGTGCCGCCGGATTCACTGGCGCTTCAGATCGAATCGCAAATCCACGACCTCGCACCCGACCTCCCCGTCACGCAGGTGCAGACGATGACCGAATCTCTTCAAGGCGCGAACGGCTTTTTCTTCTTCCGCTTTGGAGCGCAATTGACGGCCACCATGGGCTTTCTCGGCCTGATTCTAGCCGTCGTCGGAATCTATAGCGTGGTCTCCTACGCCGCCGTTCAGCGTACACAAGAGATCGGCATTCGCATGGCTATGGGCGCCGCTCCTCACGACATCTTGAAGATGGTCTTGCGGCAAGGACTTGGGGTGGTCGGGGTTGGACTGGCCCTGGGCTTGGTTGTTGCTCTGGCCGGCACGCGCGTAATGGGAAGCCTCTTCTTGGGCATCAAACCCACCGATCCACTCACGTTTATAGTGGTGGTGCTGTTGCTCACGGGGATTGCTCTTTTCGCTTGCTGGATTCCTGCGTATCGCGCGACGCGCATCGATCCTCTTGCAGCCCTGCGCTACGAGTAATCGCTTTTGCTTGCAGCGACGCCCCTGCACGGATACCCGTGCACCGCGCCTACTGCTATCCCACTTTGGCTTGACCCTCGGCTAAAAAAGAAGAGGCCCGGTCCGATTTCTCGGACCGGGCCTTTCCAACTGCCGCGCCCTATGCCGCCATCTGCTTTGTCATTGGCACGGTCTTGATTTCGATTTTCTTTGGCAGCGCCACGGCGGCCACTGGCGCCGTGATCTCCAGCACTCCGTTCACGAATTCAGCGTTGATTTTTTCGGTGTTCACGCCCTCGGGCAATTCCAGCGTCCTTTCGAACTTCCCGTAGGCTAACTCCTCGTGGAAATACTCCGCTTCCTTGGTCTTCTTTTCCACTTTCCGCTCGCCAGCGATGGTCAGAACATTCCGCTCCACGCTGACATGAACTTCCTTCGGATCGATTCCGGGCAAAGAAACCCTGCAAACATATTTCTTGGCCTCTTTATCAACAAAGGTCTCGATCGCTGGCATGAAGTTGAATCCCGTCAACTGGGCTGCTTCTTCCTTGCCCCACGGTTTTACCGTCAGCATCCGGTTGAAAATCTTGTCGAATTCACGCCGGACATCGAACAGATCCTCAAACAAGTTGTCCCGTACAATCAGGTTTGTCATCTCTTTCCTCCTCAGTCAGCAACTCATTCATTCTTGGATCGCTGCAAGTTCAAAATCGGGGCGGCAGCTGGGGCCTCAGTAATTCCGGCCGTGAACGGCCGGTGCGTCGCAACGTCTGGCGCTTCTTCTATGCTTGGTGCCCAGCTGCCACCCCAGGCAGAAGGAAGCCCGCTACCGCGAAGGTCTGTCCTAACGCGTCTTCTTAGACGACGCGCGATAACTGGAGCTGCTGAGCCCTCCGTCGTTCCACCTTCTCCCGGCTTTGGCAGCTCAATTTCATTCGCGGTCTCTTTCCTTCTACGCTTCGGTTGTAGTCTTCCGAAGCGGTAAATTCGGTGATGCCTGGCACATGTCTGCGTGTCGAGCCTCACGTGGTTTCGCCTATTCGGACGCACCTTCGCCCTTGCGCCGGTGGAACCATTTCCTCAATTTCTGTGCCAGGCTTGCAAACTTCCGGGTAACCTTTTCCTTAGTCGTTCTTCCCTCGAAGAGTACACAACGTGTCCTACGAGCATCTCCGCCGCAGCAGTCGCATCCCCAAGGAACTCGCTATCCTTCTGACCGGAAGCGACATGGACGGCAAGGGCTTTTCGGAAATGACCAAGACCGTCCTTCTCAGCCGCCACGGTGCAGGCATTATTTCGACCTATAAGCTCTCCGCTGAGCAAGAGATCATCATTCGGTACCTCGACACCAACAAAGAGGCCCTTGTCCGCGTGGTCGGCCGCATCGGTTCCGAAGGCGAGATCTACACCTACGGCGTCGCCTTTGTAGACACTTCCCAAATCGACTTTTGGGGCATCGACTTTGCGCCTGTCTCCGAAAAGGACAAACAAGCCCGCCGCGTGCTCCTCGAATGCGGGAACTGCAAACAGCGCGAGACCGTGGACCATAGCGACGTCGAGTCGGACGTCCTGATCATCAACGAGGGCATCGTTCGCTTTTGCAAACAGTGTGGCGACTCAACTCTTTGGAAACGGGCCTCAGAAGCGCGTGAGGAGCCGAATGTACTGGTTGCCGCCGGCCGAGACGCAACAATTGCCACTTCCACCCAATCCACAAAAAATGCGAGCAAGCCATTTGCGCCAACCGGACAAGCGGGTTCGACAGTCACCACTCCTCAGGAACCCAAAGCCACGACCTCTGTGCCATTGGACAACCGCCGCAAACACCCGCGCACCAGGGTCAGCTACAAAGCTTGCGTGCGGAGGTCTGGCTTCACGGACGACGTCGTCACCTGCGAAGACATGTCCAAGGGCGGCATCTGTTTCAGGAGCCGTAAGCAGTATTTTGAGCGGACCAATATCGAAGTCGCTGTTCCCTATTCGCCAGGGGGCAACGCCATTTTTGTCCCGGCGGAAATCGCCTGGGTCGTTGAGATTACCAAAGACAAGCTCTATAAGTGTGGCGTCGCCTATCGCCGCACTGGCAAACCCTCCTAATTCTCCCTGCGTATCGAAGAACGGGTTTCTCGGCGGCTTTCCCGCCGACCATGCCGCAATTCGACGCGAAGCCCTATACAATAGAAAGACGCAGAGCCAAGCGAACCGCGGAGACGCGAGCGGTCATCTGTGAGGGCAATGGCAGAGTCCAACTATTCGCGAAACGTACTTCGCTTAACAGCCCTCTTGGTTTGCTTCCCATTTTTCTTGCCAATCAGGGCCCGGGCGCAGGATCAGGGCGAAGGCGTCATTCGGGTGGGCGTGAACCTCGTTCTGCTCGATGCGACCGTCAAGACCAAGGCCGGCCAGATTATGGTCGATCTGAAAAAAGATGACTTCGAAGTGCGCGAGGACGGCGTCGTTCAAAAGCTGGAAGTCTTCAGCCGCGACGCATTGCCCATCAACGTTGCACTCGTACTCGATCTGAGCGATTCGATTGGTCCATTCCTCGGCCCATTGCGTGACGCCGCCAACACCGCTCTCGCCGCGCTTAAACCGGATGACGAGGTGGCGCTCTTCACTTTTTCGACCGAAGCCGAATTGCGCGTGCCGTTCACGAAAGACAAGGCCACGCTTGCCGAGCAGATCAACACGTTTCACGCAGGCGGCGCCACGAATATTAATGACGGCATTTTTCTTGCCTCCCAGTATCTCCTCAAGCTCCCGCCCAAAGGCCGCCGCGTCATCATTCTCATTAGCGATGACGTAGGCACCGATGCCGGTGGACAAGGCACGCACGATATCGTCACCGAAGCCATCGCAGCCGACGCCGTCCTCTATAACCTAAAAATTCCCGGCTACAATCCGCCGCAAACTCTTTTCGCCGCCAGCATGATCCCCGGCCTCGTCAACATTCGTAAAGTTGCTGGGCAGACTGGGGGCGAAATCTTTAACGTTCAAGACGTCGCGCATCTCGACAGTGTTTTCCACGCCCTTATCGACCGAATCAAAACACGCTACACGCTGGGCTACTACACCAACGCCACCGCGGCGCTCGGCACACCTCACAAGCTCGACGTTCGCCTGGCAACATCCTTCGGCAAAAAGAACCGCGACTACCTCGTTCTTTCCAAGTCGGGCTTCTATGTCCATTGAAAATCGCAAGAAAGAGAGGAGCAATTTTCCCTGTTGACATCCCACAGGGCATTCGAGATACTCCTGTGGTTAGGCCACAGGAAGATGACAGTGCCGCTGATTGGCGGCTCACAGCGGGCTGCAGAGCAAGGAGGACGAGATGATCGCCTGGATTAAAGCGATTACTTCACGCACTCGCGCGTGGCTTTCACCCGGCAATACGGATCAAGAGTTCGCGCGCGAACTCGATTCTCATCTCGAACTGCTTACGGAGGAAAATGTACGGCGAGGTATGCCCGCGGAAGAAGCCCGGCGCGCCGCCCGGCTCCGGCTGGGAGGCCTCACGCAGCTGAAAGAAACCAACCGCGAACTTCAGGGCCTGCCGTTCCTCGAGACTTTCCTGCAGGATGCGCGTTACGCCATGCGCATGCTGCGAAAGAATCCCGGCTTCACCGCCGTTGCCGTACTCACGCTGGCGCTCGGCATCGGCGCCAACACCGCTATTTTCAGTGTCGTTTACGCAGTGCTTTTGAAGCCGCTGCCGTATGCGCAGCCAAACCAACTCTTCAACGTGTTCGAAGTGCAATCCCAGGCGGGGGTCAAGGGAACCGGTTGGTCCTATGCGAACTTTGCGGAAGTTCGCGAACAGAATCACGCTTTTATCGACATGGCTGGAAGCCAGCAACACCAACTCACGTTGACAGGCACAGGCGAGCCATCGGTCGTCAACACGTCGGTCATAACCCCGGAACTATTCTCGCTCTTCGGCGCGAGGCCTCTTATGGGACGTGTGTTTTTCTCAGAGGACGGCAAACCCGGGGCGCCGGCCGTCGTCATTCTCAGCGAGAATCTCTGGCGGGGTTCTTTCGGCGCAGATCCAAACATCATCGGAAGCTCCATTAACCTAGACAAGCGCACTTTCACCGTGGTTGGAATCATGCCTGCCGCGTTTCGCTTTCCTGCTGTCTCACAAAGCGAGCAAGTCTGGATCCCCCTGGTCCAGGATCCGCTCTTCAGCAGTTGGATGGATCGGAGGGGAGGCCATTGGCTTCAAGTTACCGGACGATTGAAGCCAGGTGTTTCCATGACCCAGGTTCAAGCGGAACTCGATGCCATTAGTGCGAGGTTGGGCAAAGAATTTCCCGCCGAGAACGACGGCTGGGGGATCCGCATGGTTCCGCTGCAGCAAATGATCGTCGGCAAGGTGAAGTCGGCGCTTCTTGTGCTTCTGGGCGCCGTCGGCCTTGTGCTGCTCATCGCCTGCGCCAATATCGCCAACTTACTACTCACGCGGGCCACTTCTCGCGCGCGCGAAATTGCCGTTCGAACGACGCTGGGCGCCGGGCGAGCCCGGATTGTTCGCCAGTTGCTCAGTGAGACCGCCGTGCTCGGTTTGCTTGGCGGATTGGCTGGAATCGCTCTTGCTTACTTGGGCGTCCAAGGCCTGAGTGCGCTCCTGCCGCCAGATTTACCGCGAGTGAATGCCGTTCGCGTTGACAATCTCGTCTTAGGCTTTGCGCTTCTGCTTTCCGCCGTCGCGAGCTGCGTGTTTGGTTTGGCCCCGGCCTTGTTCGCCGCGAATTCCAATTTACAGTCGAGCCTTCGCGAAGGCGGCGGCCGCTCCGGCGAGAGCCGCAACCGCCGCCGCACGCGCAGTTTCCTGGCGGCAGGAGAAATTGCTCTCGCCATGGTGTTGCTGGTAGCCGCGGGGTTGCTGCTTCGAAGCTTTTCCAAACTCATGTCCGTCAGCCCGGGATTTGATGTCCAGCACGTCATCCAAGCCGATATCTCCCTGCCTCGATTTCAGTATTCCACGCCGCAGCAGTGGGCCGCCTTTTCCGACGAGTTGCTCGCACGAATTCAGGCTCAGCCTGGATTGCAGAATTCCGCCGTGGCTGTTCCCAGGCCGATCGGCGACGGCTTCGTTAACCTGGGATTCGATATTGTCGGAAGTCCAGCTTCCTCGGCGAGTGCATCAAGGACCGCGAACTATGTTTCAGTCAGTCCGGACTATTTTCGCGTTATGGCGATTCCGCTGCTCGCCGGACGCCTCTTCAACCTGCACGACGTCATGTCCGCGCCCCGCGTTGCGTTAATCAGCGAGGCTTTGGCGCGGCTCTACTTCCCAAATCAAATACCCCTGGGAAAGCAGCTCACCTTCGGTTTTCCTCCAGATAGCGGAGCCGCGCGCGAAATCGTCGGGATCGTAGGTAATGTGCGAGACGTTGCGCTGGGTCAGGATCCTGGGCCGATGATGTATGTGCCATACGCGCAATCGCCTTTTTGGGGCGCGAATCTGGTCGTGAAGAGCACGTTGAGTCCATCCAGCGTCGCCACCGCCATTCGTCAAGAAGTGCAAAAAATCGACAAAGATCTGCCTGTGACGGAGGTCGCGAAGATGCCCGACGTTATCGACGCTTCCGTGGCTCAGCCAAGGTTTCGCACACTGCTGCTGGGCGTCTTCGCGGTGATGGCGCTCCTGCTTGCCGCGACCGGAATTTTTGGCGTGATTTCCTATTCGGTGTCGCGCCGGACGAACGAGATCGGGATTCGCGTCGCGCTCGGCGCTTCGCGCAACACCATCTTCCGAATGGTTTTACGCGAAACTCTAGTCCTGACGATTGTAGGCATGGCCGTTGGAATCCCTTGCACACTCGTGGCTTCTCGTCTTCTCGGCCACATGCTCTTCGAAGTTTCGCCCAATGACCCCGCCACGCTCGCCGTCGTCACTGCCGGTCTTGCCGCCGTGGCGGCGCTCGCCGGATACATCCCCGCCCGCCGCGCCATGCGTGTCGACCCCATGGCCGCCCTGCGATACGAATAGGGCGGCGTGTCCGTGTATAGCCTGCGGAAGATTTGGGCTTGTTCCCTCTCGGTGCACTCTAAAAAAAAGAGAAACAGAGCGAGCGCTGCCGCGTCTAGCTACTATAACGTTTAACGACATAGTATGGCGTACGACGATATATCGTAGAAACGGGCAGTTTCCACTCAGGTGGCAATGCCTGTTAAAGTTTCTTGAGGAGGCCTGGCATGCAAAAGATCTCTGCTCTAGTGTTCGCCGCGTTGCTCGCCGGCGCGGTTGCCCTGCGCGCAGTTCACACAGCGTCTGCTCGCACCGCGGATTCAGCTAAGCCGTCCCGCGCAGAATTCTCCTCGGCAGGCGAACTCGTACGTCCAGAAGGGTATCGTCGCTGGGTGTACGTCTCCTCCGGTTTCGGAATGAGCTACAATCCGTCGGTGGGAGGGAATGGTGCTCCGGCTTTTACAAATGTTTTCGTGGCCCCTGAGGCATTCGATTTTTTCCAATCCAACGGAACGTGGCCGAACAAGACCATGTTCGTTCTCGAAATTTACGGCTCGACTTCCCGGGGCTCGATCAACGTAAAAGGCAGCTATCAGGAAGCACTCGCCGGCCTGGATGTCGAAATCAAGGATGAGGAGCGCTTCCCCGATAAGTGGGCTTATTTCAATTTCGATGATTCCGCGAAAACAGCGAGCGCCACGACTCCAGGCAAAAATGCCTGTTGGACCTGCCACGAACAAAACGCCGCCGTGGAACACTCCTTCGTTCAGTTCTATCCAGAGTTGTTGAAAGTGGCGCGGGCAAAAGGAACCATCAAACCCACAGCGCATCGCGAGGGGAAAAAATAAGTCTCCTGGGCGGAGTTGTTTTCGAAATTCTCGAGGATAGCTGCTTGCCCGGACACTGGCATTGAGACAAACTCGGAATCGGTTCCAGCATCCCATTCCGCTGGAAGCTTTCCGAGGAGGTCTTGATGCACCGCGCGATCCTATGCTTCTTGCTGCTGATTCCCTTCTCCGCTGCCGCACAAGAGTCCAAGATACAAGCCCCGTTGGCGTCGAAGACTCAAGAGGAGCCTAAGGAGCGGCTGCGCATTGGTGTGGCGCTGGAAGGAGGCGGCGCGCTCGGACTGGCGCATATCGGTGTGCTCGAATGGTTCGAACAGCACCATATTCCAGTGGACTATGTTGCCGGAACGAGCATGGGCGGCCTCATCGGAGGATTCTACGCTGCGGGAATGAGTCCTGCGGAACTGAAAACGTTGATCGAGCGAGTCGACTGGAATCAAGTGCTGGGAGATGCGACACCCTACGAAGATCTTTCATACCGGAGAAAAGAAGATCAGAGGGCGTATCCCAATGCATTCGTTATCGGGTTACGAAATGGATTGTCACTCCCGAGCGGATTGAATTCGGGACATCAGATCGGACTATTAATCGATCGAATCACTTTGCCGTACTACAACCTGGAATCTTTCGAAGCACTGCCGACGCCGTTTCGCTGCGTGGCCACGGATATCGTGAGCGGCAAGGAAGTCGTATTCGAACAAGGCTCGCTGGCGGACGCGTTGCGTTCGACGATGTCGATTCCCGGCGCGTTCAAGCCGGTGTTCGACAAGGACCGCGTGCTGGTGGACGGAGGGCTGGTGAACAATCTACCGACCGACGTCGTGAAGCAGATGGGAGCGGACATTGTGATTGCGGTGCATTTGGAAACCGCGCCGATGGAAGCGAAAGACATCAAGTCACTTTTCAATGTGCTGGACCAATCGGTTCGCGTCGTGGTGGCAGAGAGCGAAGTGCGCGGCATGGCGCGAGCGGACGCGGTGGTCAGCGTGCCGCTGGGCGGATACAGCTCGACGGACTACAAAAAGCATGACCCGATCATGCAGAAGGGCTACGAGGCCGCCAGTGAAAAATCGCGGCTGCTCAATAAGTTCGCGCTGAGCGATGCGGAATGGCGGGATTATAAGCGCGGACGTGATGCGCGAATAAAAACGCTCGCACCGGTACCGAAGTTCATCAAAGTGGAAGGGGCGGACACCGCGCAGCAGACGGAGAGCATCGAACATTTTCTGGCGCCGCTGGCGGGCAAACCTCTGGACACGAAGAAACTGGACCAGGCTTTGACGCGGCTGACGGGCCTGGGCCGTTATGACACCGCAGGCTACCGGATTTTGGAGCGCGGCGGAGAGCTCGGGCTGCAGATCAAAGTAAGTGAAAAAAACTATGCGCCGCCGACGATTCAACCAGGGTTTGAGGTGGATGGCTCGGAAAGTGAAGAAGTAGGTTTCACGATGGGTACCCGGCTGACGCTTTTGGATGTGGCGGGATTCCGCTCCGAATGGCGCACGGATATTCTCTTTGGAAACACGTATGGACTGGGAAGCGAGCTTTACCGCCCGTTCACGCCCTCGAGCAAATGGTTTATTGCGCCGCACGGAGACGCGAGCACGCGCGTCTTCAAGATTTATGAAAAGGGCAATCCACTGGCGGACTACAAACTGGGCCAGGCAAAGTTCGGGATGGATATTGGTTATGGATTCGACCGCTTCAGTGAATTGCGATTCGGCTATGAAGTGGGCTATCTCGACGCACAACTACGGCTAGGCGCTTCGGTATTCAATTCTGTTGAAGGGCGCGTTGGCGATGCGAAGTTCCACTACCTGTTCGATCACACGGATAGCCCAGTGATTCCGCGCAGCGGTGTGCGTTCCGAAACGACCTTCCGGTGGTTCGATACGAGTCCCGGGACAGCGGCCGCCTTCCCCTCTCTGCAATCGAATCTCGAGTATTTTCAGCCGGTCTCGGCGATGGGCTCGGTGTTTGTGGATGGCGAAGGAGGAACCACGTTCGGATTTAGCCACACGGGAATTCCGCAATTCTTTTTGGGCGGGCCGCTGACGCTGAGCGCTTACGGGTTAAACGAGCTGCAGGGGAATCAATACTACTTGTTCCGGGGAGGCTATTTGCACGATTTGTGGACGTTGCCGCCGCTGGTCGGAAAAAGAGTGTTTGTGATCGGGTCCTACGAAATCGCAAAAATGTATGGCGCGCCGAATGAAAGCAAACTCCCGAATGACATTGCCGCTGGCATCCTGGCAGAGACGGTCATCGGGCCGCTTTTCGTAGGCGGCAGCGTGGGCGATACCGGCCATCACAAATGGTTTTTCCAGCTCGGGCGAGTGTTCTGACGCGACGAGTAGCGGACCATTGTCTCCAAAGAGCGTGTGAGAGCGCTCTTCCAGAATCATGGAATGCATTGCCGTGCGATGAACGGCAAGAAGCGGATTGCTGCACGCAACGGGAGGGGATTGGCATTTGGCGGCTGCGACCGTGTGCCTGATAATTTCGTAGAACGCGGCTATTGTTTCACGGAATACGCGCCGTCCGCCGCGGGGCGATAGTCCGAATAGGTGAGGACCCTGTAGAGGTCGAGACTCTTTAACAAAAGGATTCTGGCGTTTGCACGCATTTCGATGCGCTTCGGCACCCATACCGCGTCACCGAGAGAAGTCTGTTCGAGAATGAAGCGCGAGCCTCGCTGCACGCGGGCCACGAACAGTCCCAAGGAGAACGTCTGTGTTACCTGGCCCTCGGCTTTGACCCAGCCAAAGTCCTGCTTGTCGACCCAAAGCTTGCCTTCCACCCTGGAGAACAACTTGCTGTACGGCCCGTGGGCGTGATAACCCGGGTGCGGCGTCGCTGCAAACACGTAGGTCGGCCTGCCTGCTATGATCTCGTCGCCGACAAGACGGAAGTCAAAGGCCTTTAGCAAATCTCGGAGAATAGCCCTGTTTTCGTCGCTCTTTTGGCTGCGCGCAGCCCGCTCCGCCGGGGTTTCGCGCTTCAGTTTATCGAGATCCAGGTTCCGTTTTCTCTGTTCCTCAGCCGATGGCAGCTGACCGTTGTGTTCCATGAGCTGCTCGAAGCGAACGCCGTCGACAAGCGTCATTTTGGTGACGTCGATATTTTCCGATTGCACCTTCCCCGTCGAGTCCAGGCGGCGATCCTCATCCCGCTCGACGTAGATGTAATCGTCCCGCGCTTGCCAACTGTGCTCGGTCGCCTGAAGTGACTTACCCATAATCTGTCGCGCATCCAGGACGCCGGCAGGACTCAGAGGTTTGTCCGGTCCGCTATTTTGAGCGAAGAGCGCGGAGGAAGCCGCGACCACAATCAGAAGTGCTCCAATTCGAGATTTAGCCAGAATTTTCATTTTTGACTCGATGGCAGCTGGGGCTGAAGTTCCCGGAGAATCAAAGCTCAGAAACAGACTAACGCATCGAGAGTAGAGCGTCTGTGCTAATAGGGACAGTTCTACGCGTTAGCGAATTGGTGCAGATCGGCAAACTCCACTCGGCGCGCACCAATATCGCTGGCAGCAGTCCAGTTTTTCGCAAGGCGAAGGCCGGACGATCCCCAACGAAGTGAAGACACAGCAGGAGTAGCCGTGCAGCCACAGCGAGAGTTTTCCTTTGCGGAGTGAACGGGGCGATTCGGGGGCTTATAATCCTAGCGGCCGCTGAACCGGCCGGAAACATCACGGCAGAATTTGCAGCCAATTGGTTTCGCTGAAATTGCGGAGGTTTCTGCGCTGTGGAGGATCCATGAACGCAAGTAGGGCTCGCGCCGAGCAAGAGATGTGGCCCGAACTTCCTCGGGAAGCGTGGCAGGACACTTACGCCACGCTGCACATGTGGACGCAAATCGTCGGCAAGGTAAGGCTCGCGCTGTCGCCGAACATCAATCACTGGTGGGGAGTCCCGCTGTATGTGAATTCGTTTGGGCTCACGACCTCGGCCATCCCGTACGCGGGTGGAAATTTCGAAGCACAGTTCGATTTCATCCACCACCAGCTTGTCATTCGGACCAGCAACGACGCGATCCTGACGTTAGCCCTGGCGCCACGTTCCGTTGCCGATTTTTATCGCGAATTCATGGCCGCGCTGGCCTCGCTGGGAATCGCCGTGAAAATCTGGAAGATGCCTGTCGAAATTCCCGATCCGATTCCGTTTGATAAGGACACCAAGCACGCCACCTACGTTCCCGAATACGCAAATCGATTCTGGCGAATCCTGGCGCGCTGCGATGCGGTCTTTAACGAATTCCGCGCCGGGTTCATTGGAAAGTCGAGTCCGGTGCATTTTTTCTGGGGTAGCTTCGACCTTGCCGTGACGCGCTTTTCGGGACGTCGCGCGCCGGCGCGCGAAGGGGCGGACTCCATCACGCGGGAAGCGTACTCTCATGAAGTCATCAGCGCGGGATTTTGGCCGGGCGGAGGTGATATCAAGGGAGCTGCGTTTTATGCCTATGCAGCGCCCGAACCGCCGGGGTTTGCGAAGAGTCCCGTGCGCCCGGCGGAAGCGTTTTATCATCCGCAATTGAAAGAGTTTATTTTGATGTACGACGATGTGCGCCGCGCCGCTTCGCCCAGAGACACGTTGCTGGCATTTTTGCAAAGCACGTATGACGGGGCAGCTGACCTGGCAAAGTGGAATCGCAAAGAGTTGGAACGAGCAACAAGCTAGGAACGCGGCGGATCTTGTGCCGCCTCGCAGCACTGGGGAAGCGAGTGGTCAGGAAACGAAATTGGACTCGAGGAAAAGATTGTTGAGGGATTCGGAAAGACTGGGATGCGAAAACACCGCGTCGTGAAGAACGGTATAAGGCAACTTGCCCATCATAGCCAGTTGAAGCATGGACATCACTTCTCCGCCTTCAAGCCCAAGAACGGCGGCGCCCAGAATTTGTCCCGTGCCGGCATCAACAATGGCCTTCAGAAAGCCGCGGGGTTCGTCGACTTCCAGAGCGCGGGCAACGTGCGACATCGGCATCTTCGCGACTCGAATCTTTAGATTTTTAGCGCGCGCTTCCGTTTCGGTAAGCCCGACGCGGCCGAGCTGGGGATCCATGAAAACAGTGTACGGAACGAGCCGCCCCTCCGTGCTGGCATCGCCGTTTTCGATGAGATTGGTGCGGATGATGCGGAAATCATCGTAAGAAATGTGCGTGAACGCAGGGCCGCCCTTGATGTCGCCCAAGGCGTAGATTCCAGCCACGTTGGTTTCAAGTTTTGCATTGACCTCGAGGAAGCCGCGGGCGTCCGTGGCGATGCCGGCAGCCGCTACGTTGAGAGAATCCGAGTTGGGCACGCGTCCGGTGGCTGCAAGCAGATGAGTACCACTAAACGTGCGGTCTTCCCCGGCAACGGCGGCGGCCAGTTTGATTTGAGGGCCCTCCTTGGCGACCCGCTTCACTTTGGCGTTCAGAAAAACTTCTATTCCGTCCTGCTGCAGGATGTTCAGGATTTCCGTGACGACATCGGGATCTTCATCGCGTAGCAAATGGGAAGCCTGCTGGAAGATGGTGATGCGACTGCCAAAACGCCGGAAGAGTTGCCCGAACTCGAGGCCGATGTAACCGCCGCCGATGACCAGGAGATGCTCAGGGACAACGTCCAGTTCCATGATCGAAGTGCTGTTCAGATACGGAATCTCCTGCAAGCCCGGGAGCGACGGCAGGGCGGGGCGGCATCCGGCGTTGATGAAAAATTTATCGGCGGTGAGCGTGCGCTGGGAGCCGTCTTGCAGGCGCACTTGAATCGAGCGCGGTCCAGTGAAACTTGCTTCTCCAAAGAGCAGATCGAGACCGGGAGTCTTCTCGATGCGCGCCTGGCTGCCGTTGCGGAAACTCGCGACGATGCCGCGCTTGCGCTCCCGGACGCGGTTCAAGTCAACAGCGATGTTGCCGGTGTGAATGCCGTAATCGCCGCCCCGGCGCGCGAGATAGGCGACCCGCCCGCTTGCGACCATGGTCTTAGTCGGAGTGCAGCCCTCGTTGATGCACGTGCCACCGATATGCGCGCGTTCCACGAGAGCGGTGTGCAGCCCGGCCTTCGCCAAATCCTGGCAAAGCGGCGTCCCCGCCTGTCCAGAGCCGATGACAATGGCCTGATAGTGATTGGGTCCACTCATGCTTGGCCCTCCGTCTTCCGAGACTTTACGCCAGCCGACGGTTGGATGCACGAAGCGTTCGTTTGATTCGTACTTTTCAGAAGCGAAAATATCGCGCTGGTTGTGGAATGGAAGAAGTCGGAACGCGCGCGGGCTAGGAGGGGATTGGCGGGGCAGCAGGCTCGGACACGGCTGGAGGGGGTACCGGATAAAGTCGGCGGGCGCGCAGCGAGCCGATGAGCAGAGCAACATTGGTGATTAGGATGACCGCAAACGCCAGCGCAGGAAGAAAGGCGAAGTCCGCCCCGCGAGCTTGCACAATTTCAATGCCTAGCACGGCAGTGATCAGGCCGCGGGGAAGAAACCAGACCATGAGTTCGCGCTCGTGAGCCGTGAAGGCGCGCCAAGCGAAGCGCCCTGACTGCACGGAAAGCCAGCGGGCAACAAAGAGAACCACAAAGCAGCCTAACGAAAGGATGGCATGCTGCCGCAGGCCGTCGAATTCGACGAGCGCGCCAAGCAGGACAAAGAAAAATGTGCGAATCAGAAAAGCCAGCTCGCCGTGAAACGTGAGCATTTGTCCGTGTTGATGCGCTCGCGCGCCGTGATCCTGCTGCTGGAGGGGCGCCTCGGAAAACCAGCCGGCGCCCTCTGAGTCATCGCCGAAATGTACGCGCTTTTGCGCCGCCGGATAATTGGAGAGTGTGAGCCCAAATAGCAGGACGGCGACGAGCTCATTGCCGTGCAAGGCGTGAACGCCGGAATAGAGCAGCAAGACAGCGGCAAAGGTCAGCACATGCCAGAAGCGCTCCTCGGAGAGATACGGCAATAAGTACGACCACAGAATCCCGATGAGAACACCGGAGGCAACGGCAAGAATGACACTCGAAAAGAGACTCCAGGTGATGAGTTTTGCCGACGCACTGCCGCCGGCGGCGATACCAAGGAGAGTGGTCACGGCCAGAACAGCGAGGGCGTCGCCAAAGGAGGCTTCGACGAGCAGAGTGACTTTGACTTCACGCCGGAGATTCACTTGTTGAAGAACAGGAAGGAGAATGGAGCTGCTGATGCAGCCGAATGCGGCGCCAACGAGGAGCGCGGGAATCCAAGTGAAATGAAGTGCCTGGCGGCAGACCTGAGCGACCGCCGCAGCGCTGAGCGTATAGCTGAAAATGGCGAGAAAGAAGCCACCGGCGAAATGAGAGATAATTTCACGAAGCTTGAGTTCAAGGCCGCCTTCGAAAAGGATGAGAATGAGCGCCAGGGAACCGAAACCCTGGGTGACGCCGCGAAAAACGTCGGGGTTGACCCAGTGAAGGACAGGACCAATGAGGACGCCGGTAGCCATGAGGATGATGACGTCGGGGACACCCGTGAAGCGCACAAGCCGGTTGGCGAGGAACGCGAGAACTAATAAGCCGCCGAGTAGCGCGAAAAAGAGATTCAAGTTCATGAAGTAAGCCAGCGGCCAGAGCGAAAATCATCTCGGAAATGCAGGTGCCGAAGCAATTAAAAAATGGCGCGGTTACGGCGATGCCACGGCCGCGCACTCCCGATGTTACGAGCAGCCCCAGAGTTAGTGCCGAGTAACGATAAACAGGCCGATGCCGATCGCCACGGCGTCCTCGACGAGCGCGATAACCAAGTCGGAGACCTTGAGCGCGTTGACGAGGCTCGTGCGCCATTGATGGCCTGCAAAGGCTCCTGCAATGCCACCAGCAGCGCCAAGGACGGCACCATAGACGAGAGAGTGCCCGGCCGAGACCACCACGCAAGCGCCAGAGAGAGCGCCAAGGGCGAAGCGAGCGATGAGGCCCAGGGGCTTGGTGCGACTGGGCGTTGAAGGGAGCTTGTCTGCAATGAGCTCGATGAGCGCCAACAGTGTGAAGATGGCCACGGCGGCGGTTGAACCCATGAACGCGAGGCGGGAGCCGGCAAGATTGAGCCAGTTCCGATGCCCGGCCCAAGCCGCGACGGCGGGACCGGTAAGGGAGCGCATGCCGGAGACGACGCCGATCGCGAAAGCGAGAAAGAAAACGAAAGAGGTGCTCATGGCGTGAGAGATGTATCTCTGATGACAGCGGGTGTCAAGATGCAAGAGTAGAAAAGCGAGGGAAACCGTTCGCCGGCGGAATTCCGCCCTTGAACTCGTTCAAGCGTCCTTTTGATTTTCCCTGGTATTCACTGCATGAATATTAGGCAGGTGGCAGCCTGAATCTTCCGCTGCGGTCAAAAAACGCAGCGAGATAGTTCGGCGGCAACCCCCGGACTATTCGAAGCGGGCGCATCGCAACAAACAACGCTAACCCTTCCAGACGAACTTGCCGCAAGAACACGGGACTGTCTCGGTGGGAAGTTTCTTTTCCAACAATTTCCGGCAAACAGGACAATTTCTCTGCCACATATTCATACCCGCTGTTTCTCTTACGAATGAGGCCGATAACAAAGTAAGTGTATAAGTCCGGGGATCGCCTGTCTGTCACAATAAGCACAATGAGTAAAATGTTCTCATATGTAAATATGCTGCGCGCTCAATGCGTTGGCCTGCCAAAGAATACGGATCGATTTTTCTTGTGTCCGGCGTGTTCCTACGGCGGAGCCCAAGGCCGATGAGCGGCGTTATGGCTTCGTGACGGAGATTTATCTGCGGAAAAACTTCGCAAAAGAAGCTTTAAAAGCGAAGGAATAGCCCAAGGCCTGCTCTTGGTGGGAACCGAGGAGCAGGGCTATTTAAAAGCTCTTGACTTTCGCTTTTTGTTCGCCTATAGTGCGGGGCGGTAGAGGAAACGGGAAACGGGTGGCGTTCGGTTCCATTGCCATTTTGGCTCTCACGAACTGGGCGCCGCCCGTTGAAAATTCCGAGCCGTAAGCGGAGGTGAGGGGTCGACTCGACGGAGTGATCCCTCGACTCCGGAAACGCCCGGAAAAGATTCTACTCGGTCCGCTTCCCTGCGTTCACCGCTGTGCGGTCGCAGTTACTAGGAGCCGTTATGGACGTCTGTATCGAAAATGTATTCCCCGCAGTGGCGATGCCGTTCAATCCCTTTCACGAAGACGCGCGCGAGGAAAAAGGCCGCGGAGCGGACGCCCCGCGCTACAACCCGTGTAACGGGACAATTCCAAACATTGTGCACGTGGATGTGGACGCGTTTTTTGCGTCCGTCGAGCAGGTGCTGAACCCCCAACTGCGCGGCAAACCCGTGCTGGTGGGGCGCGGTGTGGTGGCTTCGGCCAGCTACGAAGCGAAAGCGTGCGGCGTAAAAACGGCGATGACGTTTCGCGAAGCGCTGCGGATTTGTCCGAAGGCGGTGGTGGTGCCGGGACAGTACGAGCACTACGCGGACTATGCGGAACGCGTGCGGCGCATTCTTGAAACGTACACACCCGCGGTCGAGACGGCGGCGCTGGACGATTTTTATCTCGATTTCGCGGGGACCGAGCGGCTGTATCCAAATTATGAAGCGGCGCTGCGGCGCGTGCAGGCGGACGTGCTCGAACAGACCGGACTGAGCGTGAGCGTCGGTGCGGCGCGCACAAAAGTCGTGGCCTCGATCGCCTCGCGGCTCGAGCGCCCGCGCGGTTTCCGCATGATTACGCCGGGAACGGAAGAGAATTTCTTGACGCCGCTGCCAGTCGAGAAGCTGCACGGAATCGGGCATGTCCATGCCGGAATGCTCGCGGAGCGCGGCATCGCCACGATCGGCGAATTGCGGCAGGTGCCGCGAGCCGCTCTCGAAGCCGCGTTTGGCGAAGTCATTGGCGGACAAATCTGGGAGCGCGCGCGCGGACTCGATGGACGCGAAGTGATGCTGCCCTCGACGCCCAAATCCGTCTCGCGCGAAACGACCATTGAAGGCGGAACGATCGACACGGAGTTTCTCGGTGGTCTCATCGAATATCTGAGCGAGCGAATCGGTTCGACGCTGCGCGAATACGGCCGCCAGGCGCGCACCATCGGTCTGCGCATCCGCTATGTGGACCATTTTTCAGCGCACCAGACGGTGCGCTTGACGCGGCCATCCAATGACAAGCGCGAACTGCTCGCCGAAGCCAAAGATCTTTTTGTGAAATTGTTTACGCGCCGCGTGGCCGTGCGCCTGGTCGGCGTAAACGTGACCAATCTCGAGACCGACCGCCGCCAGCACGAACTCTTCGACACCGACGCCAATCGCCGCTGGTACCTGAACCGCGGCCTCGATTCCGTCCGCGGCCGTTACGGCTGGAACGCCGTCTTCTACGGCAACGGCCTCGAACTCCGCGAACATTACGCCACCAAACCAGGCGGCCTGGTGCTGTCGACGCCGTGTTTATCAAGATAGTCTGCTGAAGTTTTTCCTCCCGATTCCCTACCCGGATTTGTTCTGAATACAAGGGGCGCGTCCTCGCACGACGTAACTCGTGACTCGTATTTCGTGACTCGTGGAAAAACCACTCTCGCAAAATAAGTTTCACGAGTCACCCGTCACGAGTCACGGATCACGTGTTTGTCCATCTCCATTGTCACAGTCACTATTCGTTTTTGCAGGGCGTGGCGTCCCCCGAGCAGATGATTGCGGCGGCGGTGGAGCAGAAGATGCCCGCCGTGGCGCTGACGGATACGAATGGGCTGTATGCGGCGGTTCCGTTTTATCAGGCCGCGAAAGCGGCGGGAATCAAGCCGATTGTGGGAGTGACGCTGGATGTGGAGTTGGAAAACCAAAAAACAGAAAGAGAGATTTTTCGCTCCGCTCGAAATGACGGAGCAAAGAAGAGTGCAGCAATGGTGCTGCTGGCGGCGGATATGGAGGGGTACAGCAACTTGTGCCAGTTGGTCACGCTGCGGCATTTGGGAACGACGGAATTGGCGAAGAGCAAAAATACTGATCCGGGTAAGGAAGATGGGCGGCCAGTGCCTCTGGAGGAACTGGCGGCGCACTCGAAAGGCGTGATTGCGCTGTGCCCATTGCCAGCGCGGATGCGCGACGCCGACGACCGTAGGGGCACGATATATCGTGCCCCTACGGCATGTATCGCGGCATTGAAGGAGATTTATAACGACCGGCTGTGGATCGAGGTGCAGCATCTCTCGCCGGGGGACGGGCGCATGCTGCGGGAGGCGGAACGAATCGGCCGCGAACTCGGCGTGTCCCTGGCGGCGACGAACAACGTTTATTTTTTGCGGCCGGAGGAGCATCTGCATCACCGCGCGGTGAATGCAATTCGCACGGGCGGGCTGCTGACGACCGTGGCGCCGCCTGACATCACGACCGGGGAGGCGTGGTTTAAACCTGCGGCGGAAATGCAAAAACTCTTCCCGGATCATTCGGAACTGCAGCGCGCGACTCTCGAAATCGCGGAGCGGTGCAATCTGGAACTCACGCTGAACAAAACCATCTTTCCGGACTTTCCGGTGCCGGAAGGCGAGTCCGCATTTTCGTATTTGTGGAAGCTGTGCTTTGCGGGCGCGCAACGCCGTTACAAGCCGCTGCGGCCCGAGGTTCTGTCTCGGCTGACGCACGAATTGGGTGTGATCGAAAAACTACACCTCGCGCCGTATTTTTTGCTGGTGTGGGAGATCGTGGAAGAGGCCAAGCGGCGCGGGATTCCGGCGGTGGCGCGCGGCTCGGCGGCCAGCTCGATGGTGACGTATTGCCTGGGAATTTCCTGCGTGTGCCCGCTGCGCTGGGGATTGTATTTTGAAAGATTTTTGAACGAGCAGCGCGGCGATTGCCCGGACATCGACATCGACATTTGCGGCGCGCGGCGCGATGAATTGCTCGACTACGTGTACGAGCGCTGGGGCGAAGAGCACGTGGCCATGATCGGAAGTTTTGTGACCATGCACGCGCGGCTGGCCATCCGCGAAATCGCAAAAGTGTTCGGCGTGCCGCCGGCGGAAGTGAACCATTTTACGAAGCGGCTGCCGCACCGGCCGGTGCGCGAGATTTTGCAGGCCATTCGCGATTTGCCGGAGTGCCGCACTTTGCCGGTGGACGACGAGCCGTGGAAAACGATTCTGCAGGTGGCGTTGCGGCTCGATGACGCGCCGCGGCACATGGGGATTCATCCGTGCGGGACGGTGATTTCCGCGCGGCCGCTGACTTGGTTGACGCCGCTGGAACGCGCGACAAAAGGAATCGTCGTGACGCAGTACGACATGAATGCCATCGAAGCGCTCGGGCTGATCAAGATGGATTTGCTCGGACAGCGCGGGTTCACGACGATGTCGCTGGCGCTTGATAACATCGAGAAGGAAGTAGAGGAGATAAAGGATGTAAAGGAAATAAAGGAGAAGAACAATGTCGCGCCGGATGGAGTTACGCCGTGTCCGAAGCCGCGCGAGATGGATTTTGACGCGATACCGGAAAACGATCCGGCGACGTGCGCCGTGATTGCCGCGGGAAGAACGATGGGCGTGTTTCAGATCGAGTCGCCGGCCATGCGCGGATTGCTGCACGCGCAAAAAGCGCGGACGCTCGAAGAAATGGCTGCGGCGCTGGCGCTGATCCGGCCGGGCGCGGCGGAATACGGCTCGAAAGAGCTGTATTTGAAGCGCATGCGCGGGCAGGAACCGGTGACATACGCGCATCCGTCGCTCGAGAAAATTCTCGGCGACACGCTGGGCGTATGCATTTTTCAGGAACAGGTGATGCAAATCGCGCAGGCAGTGGGAAACATGCCGCTGTCGGAGGCGGATATCGTGCGCAGGTCGGCGGCGAAATATTCGGGGCAGCGGGACCGCGAACGGCTGCGCGCAAAATTTTTGAAAGCGGCGGAGCTGATGGGGTTGACGGGCGCACAGCGCGAAGAAACCTGGATGATGGTGGAAAAATTCGCGGGATTCGGTTTCTGCAAAGCGCACGCGGCGACCTACGCGGACATTTCCTACCGCATGGCGTATTTGAAGACGCATCACCCGGCGGAGTTTCTGGCGGCAATGTGCAGCGCGGGCGCGGGCTTTTATCACGTGTCGGCGTACGTGGAAGAAGCGAAGCGCTGGGGGATCGAGGCGCGGCTGCCGTCGGTGAACCATTCGCGGATGCAGTACACGGCGGAGACGCTTCCGAATGGAAAACGCGCGTTGCGCGTCGGGCTGATGCAGGTGAAGGGATTGCGCGTGGAGACGATGATCGCAATTGTGCGGGCGCGGGAAGAAGGCGGTGCGTTCCGGACGCTCGAGGATTTTCTGCGGCGCGTGCCAGTGGAGAGAGATGAGATCGAGGCGCTGATCAAGTGCGGGGCGTTTGATGAAGTGGGTGATGAGAGGCATGGAATGACGCGGCCGGAAATGTTGTGGCGATGGAATTTTCTGCAAACAAAGGAGAAGAATGCACAGCCAGGATTGGCTGTGCCACCGGGATCGCCGGACACGCTGTTTGCTGACGCGAAAGGCGAAGATGCGATCGGCGCGGCGCTTGCGGGGATGCCGATGGCCGCATACACGCAGGAACAAAAACTGCGCTATGAGCGAGAGATTCTGGAGGTGTGCGTGAGCGGACATCCGCTGGATTTTTTGCCGCGGAACGGCGAGGCGTGGAGCGACGAGCTGGACGGATTGCATGGAAAGCGCGTGACGTTGTGCGGATGGGTGGTGACCTACCGGCACGTGGGGACGAAGAATTACCGGAACATGATGTTCGTGACGCTGGAGGATCAGCGCGGGCTGTACGAGGTGGTGCTTTTCCCCGATGCCTACGACCGCTGTGGCGGGCTGGTGTTTGAAACGCGCGCGATGCGCGTGACGGGACGCGTGGAAGCGGGCGGGCAGATCAATGGGGAGCGGTTGGAAGCGTTGAAGAGGTGATGGAAGAAGCGTGATTCGTGGCTGGTGACTCGTAACTCGTGAAGAAAAAGCCGCAGGGCTGCGCCCTGCGCTACATTTTTCACAGAATTGGCGTGGCTTGCGAAACATGCAGTGCTCCATGAACCGGGCGAACATTTTGAATATGGCGATGCGGAGCCGCGAAGAATGATATTTCGGATAAGAAAACCAAACACCACAACGACGACTTCGACGGAGCCCGAAACTGGGAGGCCCGCGGGGACGGGTGAGGAGTGGCTGGGCCGCAACGGCAGCGCGAAGCGCCGGCTGTGGGAGCGGCTGAACCCGCGGCACAGAAAAGACCTGCGCATCATCGCGGAGGCCCTGGCTTTGCAGCAGACGCACGCGAACTTGCCGGAGCCGCTGCGGGCGCGATTGAGCGAATCCGTCGAAGAGGTGCAGCGTCTTGCGCGGCGAATCACGACGTTGCTGGCCGAGGTAACACGGCGGACACCGCCGCGCGCGTGACGGTTGCGAGGCTGCGCCTACGACCCCATACTGAAAACATGGCTGTCCCCAAAGTGCGCGGCTCCCTCTACGTTGCGGCGTTAGCTGCGGTCTTGTGCGCCGTGGCTATTTCAGCGCGGGCAGATGAAATTCGCCTGAAAGACGGCAAGAAGCTTTACGGCGTGATCGTGGCGTACGAAGACAACATGTTTAAAGTCAAAACGGACTTTGGATATGTTCTCGTGGAGAAAGACAAGATTGCGTCGATAGTTCCGTCCACGCCCGCTGGCGCGGCGTCAAAAACCGAAAAGACACCGGCGGCAAAGAAGGAACCAGCCTCCGAGGCGGGCCCGAAAGCAGAGCCAGCGGTAGCGTCGTCCGAAGACGGAGCGATGGCGACGACAAACGCCAGCGCGAAGTCCGCAGATCCGGCCGCCGGCAAGCGCGAAAGAACTGCCTCCAAAATAACCAACGCAGATGTGAAACCCTCTGCTCCGGCAAATACGAAGACGAATGCGGTAGCGCCGGCCATCACTGCGCCCGCAGCGACGCCGGGTTCCGCACTAGCAGCGTCTACCGCGCAACCCGCGGCGCCGAAAGAGCCGGAAGCACCGGCGATGCGCGAAGAAATTCAAGGAAATCTCTACACGAACTATACGCACAGCTTCAAGATGTACAAAGCGCCGAGCTGGGCATTGATCGAAGATGCGCGTAAAGCGCTGCCAAACGCGATTGTGGCCTTGGGCACATACAACCAGTCAACTCTGATGGTGATCGGCCAGGAACAGACCAAACTTTCGCTGGAGCCGGCGGCGGCGGCGGTCGAAAAACGGCTGCGCGAGATCTACGAGAATTACCGGAGCATCTCGCATCGCAAGACGGTGGTTGGCGGGTTGCCGGCGATGGAATATCACTACCGAGGAATGGCGGACGACCATGATTGGTCCGGAACGCTGGTGGTGATCGTGCGAGGGGCGGATGTCTTGACAGTGCTGGGAATGACGTACGCCGATAATGACCTCATTCAAATTCAGGAAAACGTAATCAATAGGTCGATTGCTAGTTTGGACTTCAACGTACACTGATCCTCACTCCATCAGAATTAGCTCAAACGGTAGCCGAGCCTAGTCGGAAGCGGCGGCGGCGAGGTCGGGAAATTTCTTGTGCTCGCGGATAACGGCGATCAGAGCTTGGGCGGCGCGAGGCAGGCTGCGGTCGCGGCGGTACACGAGGCCGAGTTCACGCCAGAGATCGACGCCCTCGACGTTGAGGAGCTTCACTTCACCGGCTTTGACTTGATCGCGGGCAAAGCCTTCGCTGATGAAGGAGACGCCGGCATCCGCGCCAACGAAGCGCTTGATCATGCCAATGCTCGGAAGCTCCATCACGACGCGCAAGCGCGCGCGATAGGGACGGAACAACTTGTCCAGCACCTGCCGAGTGAATCCAGTGCGCGGAAAAATAAGCGGCTGAGCGGCGACTTCCTCAAGCGTGATCTTGGAGCGGTGGGCCAGCGGATTGCGGCTGCTGACCATGAAACGCAAGCGATCGCGGGAGATGTGGTGAACTTTGAGGGTGGGCGATTTTATGGGCAGAGTGACGATGCCGACATCCACGGAGCCGTCTTCGACGCGCTGCAAAATCTTGTGGCTGAAATTGCGATAGATGCTGATGTGTACCTGGGGATAGCGGCGCTGAAATTCAGCGAAAATATCGGGAAGGAGATAGAGGCAGGTGGCTTCGTTGGCGCCAAAAACGAGCGGCCCTTGCACGACGTCGCCGCGGTCGGCCACGAACTGAATGGATTCGTCGCGCAGGCGAAGAAGGCGCTCGGCATAATCGAAGAGAACTTCACCGGCGGGAGTGAGCTCGACGGACTTGGCGGAGCGGTCCAGAAGACGGGCGCGATAGGCTTGCTCGAGCTGGCGAATCTGGGCGCTGACGGCGGACTGGGAGCGAAAAACTTTCTGCCCGGCGCGCGAGAAGCTTTTTAGTTTTGCAACGTAGACGAATGTGGCGAGTTGATCGAAATCCATAAGCAGGTGGCTCGGCAAAGATTATAGCGGAATGTCTCCGCCAAGTATGCGCGGAAAGCTGCTCCTTTCAAGCTGGCAAGGACGCTTGTGAAAGCGGAGCGTCCTGCGGCGGACTGAAAATCACTTCGCCGTGCTTCAAACTGGCAAGCACCGGCTGCCAGGTGGCTTCGAGAGTGCCCTGGAAATGCAGCGGCTGTACGCGAAGCATGGGAAGCACGCCGCGGCGCGAGAGCAAACGAGAGGCGCGCGGGCTGGCGGTAAATTGCAGGTGCTCTTCCAAAACGCTGCGCAGCCAGACCTCTTCGCGCGGTTCGATTTCCGTGAGCGTGACGAAATCGCGGTGAACTACTTCGTCGGCTTCGCCGCGCAGCACGTAGGAAAGGCCGCCAGTCATGCCCGAACCGAAATTCAGGCCGAGAGGGCCCAGAACGAGAACGACACCGCCGGTCATGTATTCGCAGCCGTGCTGGCCAACCCCTTCAACGACCGCGAGCGCGCCGCTATTGCGAACGGCAAAGCGCTCACCAGCGCGGCCAGCCACGAACAGCCGGCCGGATGTGGCGCCGTAGAGAACTGTGTTGCCCGCCAGGACGTCCCCGCGGCGGGAGGCGGCAGAGCTCGCGGCGATGGTGATGGTTCCACCCGAGAGACCTTTGCCCACGTAGTCGTTTGCTTCTCCGGAAAGCGTCAGAGTGATGCCTTCGGCCAGAAATGCGCCGAAGCTTTGGCCAGCGCAGCCGTGGAATTCCTTGATGATTTCTTGCGCGATGGGATGGCTTTGACTGCCGGGACGGCGGCGGCGCATCAACTCTCCGCTCAGGCCCGCGCCGACACTGCGTTCGGAATTCTGGATGGGCTGAGATTGGGTCTGAAGCTCGAAGGAGGCGCTGAAGTGCAGCGCGTCCTCGCGCGCGGCGGCGTGGAGCGCCGGAGATTGGTGAGGCGCGACGCGGCCGGCGGGGGAAATCGGAACTATCAAGAGCGGATCCATACCGGAGCGCGCGCTGAGGCGGTCGTACCAACCGGTGAGATCGCCGAGAGAGCGAGCGCCGAGCTGTGCAAGGCGATTGCGCACCTCTTCGGCGAGAGAAGTGAAATAAGCGGCGACCATCTCGGGCTTGCCCGCGAAACGCGTGCGCAGTTTTTCGTCCTGCGTGGCGATGCCCACGGGGCAGGTGTTGAGATGGCACTGTCGCGCCATGACGCAGCCAATGGCCAGGAGCGAGGCCGTCCCAAACCCGAACTCATCTGCGCCGAAAAGAGCGGCGACAATGATGTCGCGTGAGAATTTCAGACCGCCATCGACGCGAAGAGCGACGCGCGACCGCAGCCCAGCGCGGACCAGCGTGTCATGCGTTTCGCGCAGGCCGATTTCCCAGGGCAAGCCGGTGTTTTTGATGGACGTGAGCGGCGACGAGCCGGTGCCGCCATTGTGGCCGCTGATGGTGATGACGTCGGCCCCTGCTTTCGCCACGCCGGCCGCGATGATGCCGACGCCGGCGCCGGAGACGAGCTTCACGCCAATGCGGGCACTGGGATTCACGGCGCGCAGGTCGTGGATGAGCTGGGCGAGATCCTCGATGCTGTAAATATCGTGATGGGGCGGCGGCGAGATCAGAGGTGTGCCGGGAGTCGCGTGGCGAATGCGCGCGATGTATTCCGTGACTTTGCGCGCGGGAAGCTGGCCGCCTTCGCCGGGCTTGGAACCTTGCGCCATCTTGATTTCGAGCTCTTCGGCGTGGACGAGATAATCCGCGGTGACACCAAAGCGGGCGGAGGCAACTTGCTTGATTTTATTTGCGGCGGCGGGCTCGAAGCGATAGGTGTTGGGATCTTCGCCGCCTTCGCCAGTATTGCTGCGGCCGCCGATAAGATTCATGCCCAGAGCAAGCGTGCGATGCGCTTCGGGGCCCAGCGAACCGAGAGACATGGCTTGCGTGCTAAAGCAGCGGAGAATCGTATTGACGGACTCCACTTCTTCGATCGGAACGGGCGTCCCCGGGACGGTCTCGAGCAAGTCACGAAGGAATACCGTGCCCTGGTGCTCGGCCAGTTCCTCGAAGGCGGAGAATTTGCCAGCCTCGGGGGCGCGCACGTGCGCGTGCATACGGCGAACGACTTCGGGAGAGGTGGCATGAAGCTCGGCACCCTTGCGAAAGCGATATAAACCGGCGTCGGCGAGCTCCGCAAATCCGGCGGAGAAGGCCGCGGTGTGCATACGCAGGTAGTCCGCGAAAAGGTCGTCGAGAGATTTCGAGCCCGGGTAGTCGGCGGTGTCTTCGAAGAATTCGGCGCAAAGGTCTTCGGAAAGGCCGACGATTTCGAAGAGATGGCTGTTGCGATAGCTCGCCAGCGTGGAAACGCCCATACGGGCGAGGACTTTGCGAAGGCCTGCAGTGATCGCGGTCCGCATGCGGTCCGCGCCGCCGGGCTCCAGAGCTTCGGCGAATTCGTCGGCAAGATACGGTACGACGGCGCTGGCACCGGCGGCGACGAGAAGCGCCACATGGTGCGTGTCAAATACCTGAGCCGACTCGACAACGAGCGGCAAATCCCAGAAGCCCTCACGAACCATTGCTTTCCACACGGCGGCAGTGGCAAGAAGCGCGGGAAGCGCGCCATTTTCCGCGTCGATGCCGCGATCGGAAAGGAGGAGGAGGCCCGGGCGACCGCCGCTACTCAGAGGGGTAGAAGATAGCTGAGCAAGACTGCAGCGTGCGCCCGGGACTCCCAGGGCAGAAGAGAAGGTCATCTCGAGGCGATGAACAGGGTCGAAGAATTCGGAGAGTTCAGCCAGCTGTCCGGCGCTGAGCAGAGGGCCCGGCAGCGTGACTCCCTCTTTAAGATGCACATCGAGAGACATGACGTGGGTCTCGCGAAGCGGGTCGATCGGGGGATTCGTGACTTGCGCGAAACGCTGTTTGCAATAATCCCACAGGGTGCGCGGGAGCACGGAGAGAAATGCGGGAGGCGCGTCGTCGCCCATGCTCCAGTCGGCTTCTTTTCCGTGGGTCAGGGCGGAAAACAGAGTCTTGAACTGATCTTCGGTCCAGCCGGAGGCGGCGGCGAGACGCTTGGGCTCGCCGGCAACAGCAGGATTTGTGGCGGCCGAAAACGAGAGATGCCGAACAGGCGGAGCGGCGTGCTTGGCTTGATGCATGGCCAGGCGCTTCAAAATTTCGCGCCAGCGCAGGAAAAGGCCGGTAGCGGGATTGGCAAGAATCATTTCGCCTGGGCCGAGCCGCTGGCGTTCCGCGATGCGCGATTCCTCGAGGTCGATCAGGCCGGTTTCGGAGCCGGCAATCAGCAGGCCGTCGTGCGTGAGCGTGTAGCGCAGTGGGCGAAGGCCATTGCGATCGAGCTTTGCGCCAACGAACTGGCCGTCGGAAAAAATTAGCGCGGCCGGACCGTCCCAGGGCTCGCTCTGATGGGAAAGCGAAGTGAGCGCGGCGCGGATGTCGCGGGAGAGAAGCGGGTCGTTCTCGAACGCAGGAGGAACCATGGTGAGCATGGCTTCGTCTGGAGGGAGACCTTCAAGCAGTTTGAGCTCAAAGGCGTTATCGAAGCTGGCGGAATCGCTGACGTTGGCTTCGAGAGGAGTGAACCAAGAGCCGACGGTCAGGCGAGCGCGTAGTTCGCGGCTTTTGGCGCGAAGCCAGCGGCGATTCGAGACGATGGTGTTGATTTCGCCATTGTGAGCCACATAGCGAAACGGTTGCGCCAGATGCCAGGAAGGCTGCGTATTGGTCGAATAGCGCTGGTGAAAAATGGCGAAAGTCGTCTCGAAAGATACGTCGCGCAGATCTTCGTAAAACTGGGGGAATTGCCAGGGCGTGAGCAGGCCTTTGTAGACCACGATTTGCGAGGACAGAGAACACAAGTAGCTGCGCTCCGGCAAAAGCGATTCGGCGCGCTTGCGAAGGAGCGCAAGTTTCCATTCGAAGCGAGCAATGCCGCGCGACGCGTGAAAAGGCGCCACGAAAAACTGCCAGATCTCCGGCATGGTCTCCAGAGCGCGGCTGCCAAGAGAATTCGTGTTGGCAGGGACGCGGCGCCATCCAATGATGCGAAGGCGCTCGGTGTCGGCGGCGAATTCGACAGCGGCGCGTGCGTCGGCCGCGGAAGAAGCTGGGAAAAATGCAAACCCCAAACCAAAGACTTCGGGCAGTTCAATCCCCTGCTCTGCGGCGCGTGCGCGAAAGAATTCCTGAGGGAGCGAGGTGAGAAGGCCGGCGCCGTCGCCACTGGCGCCATCGGCGTCGACACCGCCACGGTGGGTCAAGCGTTCGAGAGCGGTAAGTGCAATGTTTACGATTTCATGGCTAGCAGGGCCGGCCAGGCGCGCGACGAAGCCCGTGCCGCAAGCATCGTGATCGGGATGCCCCCAGTTGGGGTGCCGAAGGCTCCGAGCTGGCGCGCACCGTCGGTACATAACCATTTATTAGGCTGGCAGAGCAAAGATGTACAACGCAGAATTTGCATTTATCAAATCGATTTTGTGAGGCGCAAGATTTTAAACCTTGAATTATTAAAACTTTGTGACTTCCGAGAAGTGAAAATCGCGGACCTTCATTGCGGGGACGACCATTTCGAAGGACTCTTCGCCCGTCGCGCGTACCGCCGGGCCGAGGAGCTCGACATTGCGGAGCATTTCGAGAATGGACTGATTGAAGCGGAAATTGCGGACGGCGGAGGAGACTTTGCCCTTTTCGACGAGGAAAAGGCCGTCACGGGTCATGCCGGTCATGACCTTTTCGTAGGGATCGACTTCGCGAATGTACCACAGGCGGGTCACTAGAAGGCCATAGTCCGTGGAGGCGAACATTTTTTCGAGGGAGGAATCGCCGTCCGCGAAGACGAGATTCATGGGGGCTTCGCCGTACTCGTTGGGGAGAGCGAAGCCGTGGCCGGTGGGCTTCTTGCCGGCAGCTTTGGCGCTGCTGCGCGCGTAAACCAGATTTTTCGGAACACCGCGATCGACGAGAAGGACACGCTGGCGCGGCATGCCTTCGCCATCGAACGGGGCACCGAGCTGCAGCGGATGATAGGCGTCGTCGGTAATAGAGATATTCTTGCCGAAGATTTGTTTGCCCATGCGGTCGTTGAGACAGGAGCGTTTGTCCTGGAGCGCGGTGGCCGCGAAGTCGTAGAAGAGAAAACCGACGAGATCAAGAACGGCCGCGGGCTCGAGTATAACGGTGTAGCGGCCGGGCGGGAGTTCGCGCGCGTCAATGGCCATGTGCGCTTTTTCGCTGGCGCGCTGGGCGAGTTTCTGCGGATCAAAAGCGCTGACGCTTGCGGCGTTCGCTTTGGCCCAGCTTGCGGCAGGATTCTCTTGCATGGTGACGGAAAATTCGGCGTGCGTCTCGCGATAGGCTGCAAAAAGTCCGCGCGAATTGCCGAGGGCGGATTGATGCAAGCTGTTGGCGAAAATGCCAGCGGCAACCTGGCCGTTCTGAATGGCAAGATCGCAGGCGCGGCGGACGGCGCGGGCGCGATCTTCGGGCATGAGAATGGCGGTGTCTTTCACGAAGCGATTCACATTGCGATAGCGTTGTCTGCCTGGCAGCGGAAGCAGATGGGGATCCTTAGGCTGGCTATGGGCGAGGGAGAGAGACGCCTCGATAGAGGCGCGGAGGGAATCTTCGTCGATGCGATTGGTGGTGGCGCGCGCGGTGCGGCTATCGACTACCGTTCGAATCGAAACATTCAGTCCGCGTTCGGCAACGTTCTGATGGATGGCGTTATTGGCAAAGCGCGTGAGGCTGTCGGCGGTCTCGTCGACGTGGACTTCCGTTTCGTCGGCGCCGGTGGACTTCGCAAGGCGCAGAACCGTGTCGATGATGCGCCGAAGTTCGCGCTCGGGAAGCAACCGAGGAGAAGATGCGGAGGTCTTCCCCGTCGACAACTTCCGAGAATTGCGCGAAGGGCTCATCGGTTTGAAAACGCGGAGCCGATTCTGACGTTGCGGAATCGCGCAGGCGCCGCACCGTGCCCCGTGCCCATGGTTTGCATGGGCTGGCCTTTGCCGCAGTTCGGAGTACCCCAGAGCGTCCAATAATCGCGTGAACAAATCGCGTCGCACGAATTCCAGAATTCCGTGGTGATGCCGCTGTAACTGGGATTCTTCAGCATGCGCGTTTTCTTGCCGCCCTTAATTTCCCAGCCGATCTCCGTAGAAAATTGAAATTGGTAGCGGCGATCGTCGATGGACCATGAGCGGTTTGTCTCCATGAGGATGCCGTCGTCGGTATCGGCAATCAAATCGTCATAGCCCCACGTGCCAGGATTGAGGCTAATGTTCGTCATGCGAATGATCGGCAGACGATTCCAGCTTTCCGTGCGCATCGTGCCGGAGGAACGCTTCAAGCCGATGAGATGAGCGGTTTCGCGATTCGAGAGGTAGCCGCGGAACTGGCCGTCCTTGATGATGTCCGTGCACTGGGCGGGGACGCCTTCGTCGTCGTAGGCAAACGTTCCGAGGCCGGGGCCATGCTCGAGGCGGGCGTCAGCGACGACGTTGACGATGTCGGAGCCGTAGCGCAGTTTATTCAGCTGGTCGAGAGTGAGAAAACTGGTGCCGGCAAAATTGGCTTCCTGGCCGAGCACGCGGTCGAGCTCGATCGGGTGTCCGACGGATTCGTGAATCTGCAAGCCGAGCTGGCTGCCGCCGAGAATGAGCGTCCCCGATTTCTCCGGACACTGCGCAGCAGAATGAAGGGCCGTGGCTTCCTCGCCGACGCGCCCCGCGTGCTTCAGCAATTCGAGCGACTCGACAAGCTCGTAACCCTCCAAGGAATGCTGTCCGCCAAAGCTGTTTGGATAGGATCGCTTCTGAATCTCGTCGCCCTTAAAGGAGGTCGCAGCAATGCCGCAACCGGTGATCATCTTGCGCTGGTGAATGCGCGAGCCGATGCTGGAAGCGAACCAGGAATCAATTTTGCGAAATTGCATTCCCGTTTCAGTGAGCGTGACGCCCTTGACGCGGCGCATCTCGGCATCCGCAGCAAGCAGCAGAGCTAGCTGTGTTTCCAGCGGAATTTCGAAAGGATCCTTGCGAAACGGGCATTGCCAACTGTCGATGTAGGTGAATTCCTCAACCATCTCGACGTCGCCGCGTTTGGCGAGCGCGGAGGCTTTGGCAATGGAGACAGCCTGCGCGCCGCAGGCGGAGAGTCCTTCACGGGTGAGCCGGTCAGTGGAAGCGAATCCCCACGCGCCATTTGCCAGCGCGCGGATGCCAATGCCAATCGATTCGGATTGCGCAAGCGTGCCGACCTGGCCGTTCTTCGTGGTCAAATCGCGCTGCCGCAAATGCATAAGGCGCACGTCCGCGTAGGTCGCGCCACGAAGGCGGGCGGTGTTTAAGGCGTTGGTGCAGAAATCCCACATGAAATTAATCCGACGAAAGACAAATCAAGTTTACAAGAAAATGGGGCGCAGGTGATTGCGCCCCACTAAGAAAGACAAGAGACAGGCACGAATGTCTGTCCCACAGAATCACGTGCCTTCTTGCCAGGAGGCTAAGTAGTGCTCTTGCTCGGCGGTGAGCTTGTCAAGCTTGTGGCCCATGCAATCGAGCTTCAGGCGGGCAATTTCCTTGTCCAAATTCTCAGGCACAACGTAAACCTGTGGTTTTAAGTCTTTGTAGTGCTGGCGCAGATATTCGGCGGAGAGCGCTTGATTAGCGAAGCTCATGTCCATTACCGCAGCCGGATGCCCTTCCGCGGTCGCCAGATTCACAAGGCGACCTTCCCCGAGAAGATAAACCTTGCGTCCGTCCTTCAGGAGATATTCGTCGACGAGCGGGCGCACTTCGCGCTTTCCGGAAGACAGGCGTTCAAGCGAAGGAATATCGATCTCGACGTTGAAGTGGCCGGAGTTGCAAACCACCGCTCCGCTCTTCATGGCTTCAAAATGCTCAGCGCGAATCACGTTCTTGTTGCCCGTGACGGTGATAAATACGTCGCCTTGCTTGGCAGCTTCCGCCATGGGCATGACACGGAATCCGTCCATTACGGCTTCGATGCCCTTGGTGGGGTCGATTTCCGTAATGATTACGTCCGCGCCGTGGCCCTTAGCGCGCATGGCGATGCCACGTCCGCACCACCCGTAGCCGGCGACGACGACTTTGAGCCCGGCGATAAGCAGATTCGTGGCGCGAATCACGCCGTCCAGCGTGGACTGCCCGGTGCCGTAGCGATTGTCGAAGAAATGCTTGGTCTGGGCATCGTTGACGGCAATGATGGGATACTTCAGCGTGCCGTCCTTGGCCATCGCGCGCAGGCGAATGACCCCGGTGGTGGTCTCTTCGGTTCCGGCAATCACGTCCGTTACTAAGTCGGTCCGCTTCGAGAGCAGCATCGTAACCAGGTCAGCGCCATCGTCCATCGTGAATTGCGGCTTGTGCTCGAGCGCCGCGCGCAAGTGTGAGTAATACGTCTCGTTATCCTCGCCTTTGATCGCGTATGTAGGAATGTTGTAGTCGCGGTTCAGCGAAGCGGCGACTTCGTCCTGCGTGGAGAGCGGATTCGATGCGCAGAGAACGGCATCGGCGCCGCCATCACGCAGTGCGATCATGAGATTTGCTGTTTCGCTGGTCACATGCAGACAAGCGGAAACGCGTAATCCCTTGAGCGGTTGCTCTTTTACGAAGCGCTTGCGGATCGATTCGAGAACGGGCATCTGCTGATGCGCCCACTCGATTTTGCGCTTGCCGGCGTCGGCCAGCCCAATATCCTTGACGTCGCCCTTTTTCAATTCTGCTGTGGCCACACTCATTCTCCTTGATGCAAAGTTTGCGCGACGAGGGTACTGCGCGCGAGAAATACAAGACGCCGGCCAAGAGCCGGCCTGAGCACGAAATTCTAGCGGTGTGCGCCGGCTTCCACGGTGGCCGCCGCTCCAAGGCCGGCCGCCTTTCGCAAAGCATCCGCGCGATCGGTGCGTTCCCAGGTGAAGCCCGCTCCGCTGCGGCCGAAATGCCCGTACGCAGCAGTGTCCTTATAGATCGGACGGCGAAGATCGAGCGTTTCAATGATGCCTTTGGGCGTCAGCGAGAAGGATTCGCGGATGAGCAAGGTGATTTTTTCGTCGGAAATAGCTGCTGTGCCAAACGTATCGGCCATAACGGAAACGGGCTCGGCCACGCCGATGGCGTAAGCGAGCTGCACTTCGGCTTTACGCGCCAATCCGGCTGCGACAATGTTCTTAGCGATATAGCGGGCCATATAGCAAGCCGAGCGGTCCACCTTAGAAGGATCCTTGCCGGAGAAAGCGCCGCCGCCGTGACGGCTGTACCCGCCATACGTGTCGACGATAATTTTGCGGCCGGTCAATCCCGCGTCACCCATGGGCCCCCCAATAACAAAGCGCCCTGTGGGATTGATGTGGAACTTGGTCCTGTTGTCCAGCATCGCCGCCGGAATGATGGGGCGGATGATGTGCTCAGTGATGGCATCGCGGAGATCGGCGTTGGAAACTTTTTCGCTGTGCTGCGTGGAGATGACCACGCAATCGACGCGAGCAGGGCGGCCATCGCGGTACTCGATGGTCACTTGGGATTTGCCGTCGGGGCGCAGAAAATCAACTTTATTGGACTTGCGGATATCCGTGAGGCGCTGCGTGAGGCGGTGGGCAAGTTGAATGGGCATGGGCATCAGTTCGGCAGTTTCGTCGCAGGCGAAACCGAACATCAGGCCCTGGTCCCCCGCGCCGCCGGTATCGACGCCCATGGCGATGTCCGGCGATTGGCGCTTAATGGTACACATGACGGCACAGGTGTCCGCATCGTATCCATATTTCGCGCGGGTGTAGCCGACGCCGCGGATGGTGTCGCGCACCAGCGTGTCGTAATCGACGATCGCACTCGTGGTGATTTCACCAGCGACAACCGCCAGACCGGTGGTGACGAGCGTTTCGCAGGCCACGCGTCCCCTGGAGTCCTGCTTCATCACTTCATCGAGCACGGCATCGGAAATTTGGTCGGCAATCTTGTCGGGGTGGCCCTCCGTGACGGACTCCGAGGTAAAGAGGAAATTGCGCAAGGCTTGGCTCAAAATACATTCTCCTTCGTAAGCCGTAGCGGTCCAACCGCCAGGATAGGCTATTCACCAGTGTGATCGATTAACCTTTCAAAAGTACCATCGGAAGGCCCAAGAATCAACGAATTGAGCCTAAATGAGCTATAACGGCAGCGAACGGTAGAAATTAGAGGGTGAACGGCAACCAGGTGCAGCGGCTGGCGGGCAACCTAGGCAGCTTCGTCGTCGTCATCCAGCTGAACATCGAGTTTGCCCTTGGTCTTTTTGGCCATCAGGTAGGAGCGGATGAATGGGTCGATGTCGCCATCGAGAACCCGGTCAACGTCCCCGGCGCTGAATTTGGTGCGGTGGTCCTTAATCATGCGGTAGGGCTGCATGACGTAGGAGCGAATCTGGCTGCCAAAAGAGATGTCCAGCTTGCTCTCATCGAGCTTGTCGGTATGCGCCTGGCGTTTTTGAACCTCGAGATCGTACAAGCGCGAGCGGAGCATTTTCATGGCGATCTCACGGTTCTTGTGCTGGCTGCGCTCGGCCTGGCATCCCACCACTATGTTGGTTGGCAGGTGCGTGATGCGAATCGCGGTCTCGACCTTGTTTACGTTTTGTCCGCCTTTGCCGCCGGAGCGGAAGGTATCCACGCGCAAGTCTTCGGGTCGTATGTTAATTTCGATGCGATCGTCAATTTCTGGGATCACGAAGACGGAAGCAAATGAAGTGTGGCGCCGCGCAGCCTGATCGAACGGCGAAATTCGGACGAGGCGGTGCACGCCAGTCTCGCCGGCTAGAAGACCATAGGCGTTTTCACCCGCGAATTGGATGGTGGCGGACTTGATGCCCGCCTCTTCGCCAGGCGTTTCGTCCAGCAAGGTGGCATTCATACCTTTGCGTTCAGCCCAGCGCAGATACATACGCAGCAGCATGGAAGCCCAGTCCTGCGACTCGGTGCCGCCGGCTCCGGGCTTGATGGTCATGATGGCGTTGAGGTGATCGGTTTCTCCGGAGAGCAACGTCCTGGTTTCAAGCTCGCCAACATAGCTCTCGGCGGCCGCCAACTCACGGTCGAGGTCTTTCAGGAGGTCGTTGCGCTGCCCAGCGTTGGTTTCTTCTCCGGCCAGGCTGATGTAAGTCTCGATGTCGCCGGAAATGGAAGTGAGCTTATCGTCCGCGGCGATTTGTTCTTCCGCGCGCTTGCGGTCGCGCAGAACGGCTTGCGCTTCTTCCTGGTTGTTCCAGAAATCGGGTTGAGCAACTCGGGCTTCGAGAGTTTTCAGACGGTCGCGGTATTGCGGCGCGTCAAAGAAAGCTCCGAACGAGCGAAATGCGGGGCTTGAGTCCTTCGTAACGATGTTGGAGGTCTTCGAGAATCATATTTGGTGCGGCGAGATCCCGCGGCTTGCTCGGGATGCTACATGGCCTTTCTAAAAGTTAGAACTAACAGAATACCGGAAACAATCACGCAGAGCCAGGCGAACCAATCACCCAAGCGGGTATAGAGCGTTTTGTCTGTACGAAAGTCATAAGGCAAATCGGCTGCAGCGCGCACGTCCCGGGGCAACGGACGAACTATTCGGCCATAAGGATCGATCGAAGCCGTGATGCCGCTGTTCGTCGCCCGCACAATCCAGCGGCGATTCTCGACAGCGCGAACACGGGCCATGCGCAGGTGCTGCTCGGCGGCCGCGGAATGCCCGAACCATCCATCATTTGAAATATTGACAAAAAGTTGCGCGCCGTTGGCGGCAAAGCGGCGAATCTCGCCGGGATAAATGGCTTCGTAGCAGATGAACACTCCGAACGTATAACCGTTTGAAAAGCGTCCGACAGAATACGCAGTGCCTTTGCGAAACCCGCCGACTTCACTCGAGACATTGGACACCACGCGATGGATCAATGGGAACGGCTCGTATTCGCCGAACGGAACCAGATGCATCTTGTCGTAGGAAAAAACACGGCGACCTTGCGCGTCAAACATCAAAGCGCTGTTGTATGGCGCCATAATCGTGTGAGACGTTTCACCGCCGGAAACTGTCTCCGGTTTCCACTCCACCACGCCGGCAATGAACGGATGGCCGAAGCGCGTCGCCAAACTGGAAGCTAAATGCGCAAATTGCACATCTTGATAGGAAAAAGGAGCCGGTGCTTCCGGCCACACCAGCAGATCGGGGTGGCTGGCGGCAGACGCAAGGCTTAGTCGCTGAATCTCGTCCAGGTCGGAGCCATGCATGCCGAACCAATTGCTCGGATATTCCTCCACCTCAGGAAAATTGAGCTGCACCGCGCGGGCGGTGTGGTTGGACTGTGCCTTCGGTACGAAGTGCGGACCTGCGAGCATCCCCATAGACAGCAGTAATGCAGCCCCGAGGAGAATCGTCAGCCGCCGTTTCGCGGGGTAAGTGGTACCCGCAGCACACCAAGCAAGGAGGGCATTAAAAGCGGCGACGAGGAAGGAGAGCCCGTAAATCCCTGTAATCGTCGTCAATTGCACGAGCCCAATATTTGCCGACGCTGGATAACCGAGCAAGTTCCAAGGAAAGCTGATCTCTGGCAGCCGAGTACGAAACACCTCTAACGAAATCCACAGAAACGGCGCTCCGATGCACGCAAGCGTGATACTGCGAAGCGAAAGCCGATGGATGACCCAAGTGATCGCGCCGTTCGCGGTGCTCCAAACTGTTGCGATCAAGAGTAAAACCGCCCAGCCGCCAGCGGGGGAGAGTCCGCCGTGCACAGCGAGCACTTCGGCGATCCACGGCACGGAGGTCACCACAAAACAGATTCCGTGCAGAAATCCACACGCGAACGCCACGCGCGGCCGCGCCCCGAACAGCGCGATCAACAAGGCTCCAATGCATACCCAGGAATAGATGCCGAGGTAAAAGCCAGTGTAGGAAAACGAGAGCGCCGCACCGGAGACTGCGCCGATGAAAAGTCTCATCCAGGCTGGAGTTTTACTTCCGGGATGCGGACGAAAATAGCCGAGCCACGGCCGTCCAGGCATCAGTGCTTCACGATGGCCTTTTTGAAGCCGGCCATCTCAAGACCTTTCCTGGCGTTGTCCACGGCTTTCTGATCCGCGTATGGTCCAACCAAGACATGGTAAAACCTGTCACCGCGCGGCGGCTGCACAAACGTTGGAAAATTTTTCCTGCGCAAAGTGTTCGCCAGCGCCATGGCATCTGCTTCATGGGTCGTCGCGGAAACTTGCAGATTCCATCCCGCACTAAGCGGTGTCGCAACATTCGTCCTCGCGGCTGCATTGACATGCTTTGTCGAATTAACGCTCTTGCCCACCGCGGGTACCACCCCTGGGTTTATTGCAGGCGTAAGCCGATCATCCGACTTGTTCGAATCGCCGGCATGATAAAACTCCCAATCAGAACTTGACGGTGCTGCCGCATCCGGCTGTGTCACGGGCGCAGTCTTCCTGCTCGAAGGCTTCGGCGCAACTTCGCTCTTGGGCAGAATGTCGCGGTCCGGCGAGCCACGCAAATTCGTTGCCGCGCGTACCTGGCCGTCATACTGGTCCCGTCCCATCACGTAGCCCAGCGTAAAAAACAAGCCCGAAAACAGCAGCATCAGCATGAACAAACCGATGACGTGCCGCCCTTCGAGCACGCGCTCCCCGCCTCCTCGTTTTCCTCCAGAAGCCATTCTTACTTTTTCTGTCCCCCTAGCGCTTGCACCCAGCTATTAATGATATCGATGGGCAGGGGGAAAACAATCGTTGTGTTCTTCTCGACACCTATCTCCGTCAACGTCTGCAAGTAGCGGAGTTGAATCGCCGAGGATTGCGTCTCCAAAACCTTCGCGGCATCGGCGAGTTTTTGCGATGCTTCGAACTCTCCTTGGGCGTGAATGACCTTGGCACGCCGCTCGCGTTCCGCTTCCGCCTGCTTCGCAATGGCTCGCTGCATCTGTTCGGGAATATCGACTTGTTTGACTTCGACCTTGGATACCTTGATGCCCCACGGCTCGGTGTCCTGATCGAGAATAATCTGCAGTTTGGCGTTCACCTTGTCGCGCTGCGAGAGAATCTCGTCGAGTTCAAACTGGCCGACGATGCTGCGCAGCGTGGTCTGGGCAAGCTGCGACGTTGCGTATTGATAGTTCTGCACTTGAGACATCGCGAGATTGGCGTCTACTACGCGAAAGTAACAAACCGCGTTCACCTTCACGGACACGTTATCGCGCGTGATGATGTCTTGGGGCGGCACATCCAGAGTCTCCAAGCGCAGATTGATGCGATAGAGCGTCTCGATCGGCCAAAAAACCAGCCGCAAGCCCGCCCCTTTAGCCTCAGGGAGCAATCTCCCGAGCCTCAGCACCACACCGCGTTCCCATTCCTTGATGATGTAAAGCGAATTCCAGAACCAGATCAGAAAAACTCCGGCAATCACCGCTAACCCAAGAAGACTAATATCCATGTGCATCCTCCCGATCGCAAACGCATTCTACTTGTTTTCCGTAGCCGTTGCTTCCTCCGGTTCAACGTGCAGCTTAAGGCCATCCACGCTGCGCACTCGCACTGGTTTTCCCTCCAGCACCGCGCGCGGGGAGATCGCTCGCCACAATTCTCCGTGGACCCGAATCATTCCCTCGGCGCCGGCAGGCAAACCGGAGATAGCAATTCCCTCCTCACCGACCAACTCTTCCATTCCCGTCGTTGACTTCCAAGTCCGCGAGCGCAGCACCAGCCGCATCAGGAATATCGTAATAAGTGCAAACGGCAATGTAGCCGCCACCGCAACTCCCAGGCTCACACCCCCGGAGGTCAGCGGCGAACGAATCAAAAACATGGCGCCCAGCACCATGGACACGACCCCACCCACCGCAAGGACACCATGGCTTGTAAATTTCGCTTCCAGGATAAATAACGTAAGGGCCAGCAGAATCAACAGCACTCCAGCGAAATTCACGGGCAAGAGGTGCATTGCATAGAGCGCTAGGACCGAGCAAATGCCCCCAATCACTCCGGGCGCGATCATCCCTGGATGCGTGAACTCCGCGTATAAGCCAAGCGCGCCAACCATCAAGAGCACGAAGAAAACATCCGGCTCAACGATGCGGGCAAGAAATTTCTGCCGTCCGGAAAGCTCAAAAGGAGCGATCGCGGCATTCTTCAGGGCCAGAACCGTTTTCGCGCCGTCGAAACGCGTGATGGTTCGTCCATCCAATTGGTGCAAAAGGTCTTCCGGAGAAGAAGCGATCAAGTCGATGAGCTTGCCGTCCAGCGCCTCTTTTTCCGTAAACGCTTTGGCGTCCGTCACCGCCGTCTCCGCAAGGGTCGGATTGCGGCCGCGCTTCTCCGTGTAGCTGCGCAAGAAGGCGGTCGCATCATTCAAGATCTTCTTGTGCATCGTTTCGTCAACCTGCAGCTGCCATCCGCCGATCGCAATCACCGGGGAAGCTGCGCCGGTGTGAGTCGCCGGAGCCATGGCTGCTACATCTGCCGAGAGCAGTATGAAGAAACCCGCGGACGCCCCGCGAGCGCCCGTAGGCCAGACATAAACCGCCACGGGCACGCTCGATGTCAGAATATGCTGGATTATTTCTTTCATCGAGTCACTCAGGCCGCCGGGAGTATCCATGGTGATCAGAACCAGCGCGGCATGCCGGCTCGCTGCGTCGGCAATTCCCTCATCAATGTATGTGGCCAGCACCGGCTCGACTTCGCGGTCAAGATCGAGCCGTAAAACGACGGGATTCGCGGCATGCTCCTCAGCCGTGGCCGATGGAAGCACAAGGAATGCCGCGGCGCAGAGCGCGCAAAAAAGCGCGAATGCTGAAGCATCAAGAAATTTTGAATGACGGACTTGTTGAATCAAACGATGAGCGCTCATTTCGCGCCTCCCGAAGGCTTCACTTTGTGGAGACTTTCGAGCAAGGCCTTGGCATCGGAATACTTGGGTGCAAGCTTCAGGGCGCGCTCCAACTCCGTGCGCGCAAGGTCGAGTTTCTTCTGCTCGAGATACACGCGCGCCAGCGTTGTGCGCACCACTGCCGAATCTCGGATTCGTAGCGAGGCTTGCAGCTCCTTGGAGCAGTCGTCCAACTGGCCCCGCCGCCGATAGACTTCAGCTAGCCCATCGTGCCCAGATGCGCTGGCGGCATCGGCGGCCAGCGCCGCCCGAAACTCGCTTTCAGCCTTGTCCACGCGGCCCGCCAAGAGCTCCTGCCGACCGCGGCGTATGTGCGCCCTGGGAGTGTCCTCGGCCACCGCTGCGGCGGTCGCGCTCGCGGAATCTCCGGCCGACGCAATCTCCAGCCGCAATGCCGTGGTATCCAAATCAGTATGTACGCGCTCTAAATGCGCAATCGTGTCTTTCTTAGCGTCCAGACGGACCACGGGAAGACCATCAGGACCAAAAATTTCCGCCGCCGTCTCTCGTTCCTCGTCCGCTTCGGCTTTTTTGCCCGCCTGATCCAGCGACAAAATCATCAGTGCACGGTTTTCCGCGTTGTCGGGCTCGCGCCTTGAAGCGTCGCGAAAATATTCCTCGGCGGCGGCAAAATCTTTCGAGCCGAGCGCCAGCAAACCCAGGTTGAACGGATAATCGTCCTCATCAGGATCGAGCTCCGCCGCCCGGTGAAGATCCGTCATCGCCGCGGCTGTCTTTCCCTGCCGCGCCCGGGAAAGTGCAAGATCATTCAAAATCTCGGGCAGGTCCGCGCCGGAAACCATGTTGCCCCGCAAATCATTCTGCAACGAGGTAAAAACTTCCTCGGCTCGGTCCGGCTGATTCATCAGCAACCGGCAAACCCCGGTAGCAAAAACGGCTTCGATATACCGATCATGCGCCTTGGGAATCTTGGAAAACCATAGCAAAGCCGAATTGCAATCACGACGGGAGTAGTAGGCATCGCCAATCGCGAAATCCGGATCGGGCCACTCCGGATCGAGGCGCACCGCTTCCCGAAGCTCGCGCAGCCGCGCATCATCATCGTTGGCCAGCAAACCGCGAATGTAATGCTCGAAGGCGTCGAGGCGCAGCGGCCGCTGCGTTCTCGAGAATTCTTCAAAGTTTCGCGGGTAAGCGTGATCGTTCGCAGCAAGCAATCGCCAGAGCATCTTCAAATGCAATTCCATCAGCGAATTTAGTGAGCCCGTCTCGCGGACCGCATGGAGCAGCCTGATTGGGCTGATTCGCAGAATCTGAGATTCGATCGTGAGTGATTGTCCATCGGACAAATACCTCCCAAAAACGACAAAATCCGCATCCATATTCTGGGCGATGCGCAGCATCGAGGCCCGGCTCAGTTTTGCAGTGGAAGGAAGCCCGGAGCGGTCCAGCTCCTCCGTGCGCCCGGCGTGCGTATAGACTTGCTGCCCCGCCGCGGAAAGCCGCTGGATGGTGAGTTCCTCGAGCCCTTCGCCGAGCCAGTCGAGCCGGGAAGAGGCTCCCGCATTCTCGAATGGGAATACGAGATAGATCCCGCTTGGGGCGGTCTCGGAGACAGCACCGCGAATGCTCGTGGATGTTTCCGTTGCCCTGGAAGCCGGCGCAGTCAAATTGGATTTTTGCGCAAAGACGGGGGAAAGAACCACCGCGCCTGAAAGGAAGAGTGTGCAGGAAATAATCAACGAATGCGCGCTGAAAACAGGCCGCTTCATGCTCGTGTTATTGTAGCAGAGGCGCGCGACACCGTTGCCTTAGAAGCGTTAAGTTCGCGATGATTTAAACACCACTCAAAAACGCAAAACTGTGCCTAATAAGTGGCTCGCGCTGGCTTCGTCCGCCGTCGGGGCTATTTCTGCCGACTGACTCTAAGCTCCATGAATTTCCGTGGTGGTTCGGCGCCTATTGTAATTTCCGTCAGCTCGGTCCACTCGCCCTCTTCGTTAATGCGTAGCACGGAACTGGTTTTTATTTCTCCGTGCGCGAAGCCCCACATGATTCCTTGGCCATCATCCGCCAGCCTCAACTCGGTCTCAAGGTAGCGGCCGTCGTTGAACGCGCGCATGATATATTTTCCGGAATGGTCGTTATAGGAGACTAAACCAAGGGCCTGGAGTGTGGTCTTGCCATCGGCCTTACTCCTACCAATCCCCTCTATGGTCAGAATTAAACCATCCAGCTTGTACCGGGCTTCTTCCGTCTGGTTCAACTCAACAGTTTCACGCGGACTCCGCAGAATGCGCGCTTCTCCAGCCCATCTTCCAATCAGAAAGCTAAGTTTCTTCATTGCCGCGCGCTGCGATTCAACGTCCGGCACACGTTGTGGCTGAGTCATGCGCCTCGAGGGTGAAAAAAGTTCCAGCCCTGATCCCGGTCTAAAGGATTAGTCTTCTGACTGGTGGATGATTCTGAGGACCCTGCAGAAAGCAGCTCGATGGATTAAAGCTGCGACGGCTCTGCCGGTCTCGGAATGAGCAGTTCCTGCACCTCTGGGCTCTTCAGCGCCGCTGCAAATGCCGGGTCCTTTGTTATATCCGCCAAGTTTTTGTATCCCTCATCCTTAGACTTGCGAAGATAATGGATGCAGCGGGCCAGGTCGCCCGCCTGCGCGAAGGACTTTGCCAGTAGGTAGTCAAACTTTCCGTGGTCCTCTACGGAACGGTCTTGCAGGACGGACCCGTTGCGCGACCCGTTGTGCTCGAAAAGCAGAGGATCAAGCGTCAATGCATGACGGAATGCCAAAATCGCTTCCTCGTATTTTCGCTCGCCGAAATAGGCATACCCGAGATTGCTGTACAGCACGGCCATATCGTTCCGCATCTTGATCGCCTTTTCATAGGCTTTGATGGCCTTGCGAAATTTTTTCCGCTGATACCAAATCGTCCCGACATTGTTTTCCGCGTCGGCATAACGAGGATCCACTTTGACCGCTCGTTCATAATACTTCAGTGCTGATCCCAGCGCCTCCTGCTGGTGCAGCGCGATTCCCAGCTTGTTCAAATAAACGGGATTTCGCGGATTTTTGTCCGAGAGCCTCTTGAACTGCTCTGCGGCCTCACGATATTGCTTCCGGACCATGTAGAGGTCGCCCATCTGCTCGTCGCTGATTTCCGGGCGCACCACGATTACGGGATCCTGCGGTGATGGCACCTGCGCCACACCCGGTGCCATTACCATCGACCGAGTGCTTTCGAACGTTTGACCTGTTGCGGGAATCGACAGACTTAGAAGGAGAATAGTTGCTGGAAACGCCACTCGTACGTGAGTCATGGCGAGTCTCCCTTCTCCGGCTGAGGCTTATCCGGCTGTGGCTTGGCCTTGTCGGGGTCCTTCTTCTTGCCTCCAAAGATACCAAAAATTTTCTGCAATGGGTTCTTTTTCTTTTCGCCGGATTGGGCGTTGGCGTCTGAAGAGGGAGGGGAGCCTTGGCCGGTCGCGTCGGGCGGCCGGTTAGGATCGTAACCGGTTATGGGCTTTCCCTGCGCATCCGTTTGCGGCGGCTTGGGTTGATCTCCGCCAAAAATATGGGACAGCCACGAGCCCGCCGCGGAAACGGCGCCGCTCCCGCCATGCAACTCGCAAAATTGCGTCGGCGCCGACCCCGCAACATAAACTTCCTCACGCGTTGTGGGACAGTTCGGCGTCGCGAGTTCCAGCGAGTCCGGGTCGATTAGAACCGACTGCACACCTTCAGGGATGCTGAAATCTTTGACGTCGCGATACGCGGGGAGCGAGGTGGCGCGAATCATGAAATCAGCCCAAATGGGGGCGGCCGTTGAGCCACCCGGCAGTCCAAGATCCCGGTTGTCGTCAAACCCGATCCAGATCACGGTCACGAGATTTGAGGTAAACCCGGCGAACCATCCGTCGCGGGAAGTTCCTGTTTTTCCCGCCGCAGGAAGTTCAAACCCACGCGCGCGAACTCCCGCGCCTGTGCCCTTATTCAAAACGTCCTTCAGAATGCTCGTGACCAGGAAAGCCACGCGCGGATCGAGGACAAGGTGCGTCTGCGGCGTGAATTTTTCCAGCATGTTGCCGTCGGCGCTCACCACGCTGTGCAGAAACTCCGGTTCCGCGCGAACGCCGCCGTTCGCGAACGCCGTATAGCCCGCGGCCACATCAATGGCCGTCATTTCGTACGCACCCAGGGCGACTGCTGGCGTTGGCTGGATGTTGTTGCCGAGCCCCATTTGTCGTGCAATCTGCACCACGCGGCCGTAGCCGATCAGCTCGGCCACCTTCACGGTGGCCACGTTCAGCGAATTTGTCAACGCGTCCCGCACGGTTACATGCCCCATGAATCTCTCGCCGTAGTTGTTGGGCGTGTACTCCTTGCCGTCGAATTCAAAGGTTGTGGGTTCGTCATCGATGGTCGTCGCCGGCGTAACCACCGGCTGCACACCATCCACGGCGTTGTCGAATGCCGCCGCGTACACGAACGGTTTGAACACGGAACCAGGCTGCCGGTGCGCCAGCGCATGATTGAGCTGGCTTTGCCCGTAGTCGCGTCCTCCAACCACCGCCTTGATTTCGCCAGTCTTCGGATCCAGCGCCACTAACGCAATTTGCACATGCGGCACGGGTTCGTCGCTGCCCTTCTTCGCCGCTTCGCGCCGCCATTTCTCATACCTCTTCGCCAGCAGCAAATCTACATTCTTTCCTCCCGCGTCTACGGCAGCGGTCGCGGCCCGTTGCAGCGCCGGATCGAGAGTGGTATACACCCGGAAATTCTGGCTAAGGAGCTCGCTCTCGGAATACTTATCAAGTAGATGGTCCTTGACCATGTCCACGAAATACGCCGCTTCGCTTCCCGACCCCGCTGCGTGCACGATCTTCAGTGGTGCGTGCTTCGCTGCCTCCAGTTCTTCCTGCGTGATGTACTTGTTCTCCAGCAATTGCGTCAGCACGCGGTCGCGGGCTTGCGCCCCTCGTTCCGGATGCCTGTCGGCCGAAGAATAGTAGTTTGGCGCGCGAATGATGCCCGCCAGGTAGGCGCACTCCCCGAGTGAGAGCTGGCGCATGTCCTTTCCGAAATACGCCACGCTAGCTTCCGAAAAACCGCGAATCCCGAAGCTCCCGCGGTTTCCGAGGTACACCTCATTGGCGTATAGCTCGAAGATTTGCTGTTTGTTAAAACGCTGTTCGAGCTCCGTTGAAACCATCGCCTCGGCCACTTTGCGCCGCCAGGTCCGCTCGTTTGAAAAGAAAAAGGTACGAGCTACCTGCATGGTGATCGTGCTCGCTCCCTGGTAGTGCGTCGAGCTATGCCGTAGGTCTGCCCATGCGGCGCCCACAATTCGAATGAAGTCAAAGCCACCGTGATCAAAAAACCGCTTGTCCTCAGCGGAAAGAATCGCGTGCACCAGCTCCGGGGGTATATCCTCATACCTCACGGGGCGCCGCTTTTCGCGCGCACTGTCGAAGAGATTCGTAATCAGCTCCGGCTCGATCTGCGCCGTTTCCAGATTTGCCCCGCCCGCAAGCGGTCGAATCGACCGGATCGATTTCCCGCTGAATTGCACGGCCAGCGCGTTCGAACCACCAAAATAGGAAAGCTTCGATGGCCGGATGTCCACCGAGTTCTGTCCTACGGTGTACTGCCCCAGCGAGTTATCGTCCGCCTCGGGGCGGTAGCCGATGCGCGTCAAATACGTAGTCAGATCTTCCGCGCTCCACGCTTGCCCGACGGAGATATATTCCGGCGCGGAAAAAATCTGCGTCGTGTTTTGAAATACTTTCCCAGAGAGGCGCGCGTCGATCATGCGCGAATACTTGACGTAATAAAAAGTGAAAATTCCTCCGGCAATGAGGAAGCCGGCGAAGACGAGCCCCAGCAACGTCAACCCAATTTTGGACGTGAAAAACCCTTTTCGAATGAGAATGCGCAAACGGTAGCTCCCGGGGCTGAGATTCTATTGTCTCGCAACGCTTGTCACTAAGAAAGACGGACTTCTCAGTCCGGACGTTGCCCGAACACTTTCGGCAACCGCGACAATCAACTGTCTGAACCTGGCCAAGCGCAGGTAAATCCCTGAATCATTAGAAAAGTGATTTGTTTTCACTCGAAGGCGAAAAGTGGAGTTCGGTGTTATAGACGAGCAGATTGACCGGAACCGTGTAATCCAAGGAAATCTTGACGACTTCCGGCGTGGCTGTGACTTTGATGTCTTCGCGCTTCGCCGGTATATCCAGGTCCTCAACAACTTTGAATATATTTTCGCGAATCTGCTCGGGTGTATAGCGATTCACCACCGCAAAGCGCGCCTGCTCCTGCATCTTGTCATGTAGCTGATATTCAGAAACATAAGCAGGCACAAGCTTAAATCCAGCGTAGACCGCCATCAGAAAGATGACGGTAAAAAGGATGGCTTTCCCCCTGCCTTCGCCGCGCTCGCCGCGGCGGCGGCTTTTCGAAATATTTTCAGATGCGCCAGCAAAGTGCACGGAAATCTTCTCCGAATGCCGCCAACACCGCAGCCCAAGCGCGGCATCGCGCGGCGGGATTCAGTTGCTGTATCTAAACTAACGCTAGCACTGCATGCGAGGGGTGTCGAGACGTTGCCTAAGTGGATGTTTCCGGAATGCTACGGGCCTGCAGTACAGGCCTCAGCCGATGCCCGCCGCGGAGAGCCCCGCGTCCCTCCAGACCCTCAGTAAGCTCGCGCAAAAATAGCCCGCTCAGCCGCCGGTTTGCCGCAATACACGCATGCCCCGGAGCCGCTCGGGCGCGCATTTCCCTCACCGAGGGACTGATCGATAGGGATATTTCGCATGGTGGCGCGGGTTTCTTCCTTGATCTTGGCTTCGCAGTCGGCGCTTCCGCACCAGTGCGAATACGCAAAGCCCATTTCCACGGCTTTCTTCAACTCATCGTAAGTTTTCGCGCCGTGCGTGTTTGCTTTGCGAAACGCCAGCGCCTTGTCAAGCAGCGCCTGCTGAATCTCCACCAGCAAACTCACAATCGTTTGCGGCATTCCCGCCAGCGGTGCGCTGGCCTTCCCTTCTCTGCCGGGGCGGTCGCGCCTCGCAAGCACCGCCGCCTGCTTCGCCACATCCTTCGGACCCAGCTCGACGCGAAGTGGCACCCCGCGCATCTCCCAATCATTAAATTTCCAGCCAGGACTCGACCCTTCGCGCTCGTCCAGCGTTACACGCACATTCGCCGCAACCAATTCCGCCTTCAACTTTCGCGCCGCATCCATCACCGAACTCTTCTCTTCGTCCGTCTTGTAAATCGGCACGATCACCACTTGATACGGCGCCAGCTTCGGAGGCAGCACCAGCCCCTGATCGTCGCCGTGCACCATGATGATCGCGCCGATCACGCGCGTGGAAAGCCCCCACGATGTCGTCCAACAATGCTGCAATTGGCCGCCCTGATCTAGATAGCGCACCTCGAACGCCTGCGAAAAGTTTTGCCCCAGGAAATGCGAAGTCGCGGATTGCAGCGCTTTGCCGTCGCCCATCATTCCTTCGATGGAATAGGTGACATCGGCGCCCGCGAATTTCTCCGCGTCCGATTTCTTTCCGGCAATCACCGGAATCGCCGCATCGTTCACGGCAAAATCGGTGTAGATATCAAGCATCTGCCGCGTTTCGAATTCCGCTTCTTCGCGCGTGGCGTGCGCGGTGTGCCCTTCCTGCCAGTAAAATTCCAGCGTGCGCAGAAAAAGCTTCGTCCGCAATTCCCAGCGCACCACGCTGTTCCACTGGTTCATCAAAACCGGCAAGTCGCGATACGACTGGATCCACTTGGACCACATGTGCCCGATGATCGTTTCCGAAGTCGGCCGAATGACCAGCGGCTCCGCCAGCTTTTCGCCGCCGCCAATCGTCACCACCGCCAACTCCGGCGAAAACCCTTCGACGTGGTGCTTTTCTTTATCAATAAAGCTGCGCGGAATGAGCAACGGAAACGCCACGTTTTGATGCCCGGTCGCCTTGAATCGCCGGTCCAGCGCCGCCTGCATGTTCTCCCACAGCGCCCACCCGTATGGCCGCACAATCATGCAGCCGCGCACCGGTGCGTAGTCGGCAAGCTGCGCCTTCAAAACCAGCTGGTTGTACCATTCGGAAAAATCTTGTGCGCGTGTCGGTAGCTTTTCTTCAGCCATGCGGCGGTGTCCGTTCTCCTCAGAGCAAGAATTTCGTCTGAGTAAACTAAAAAGCGTAACGGACGCGTTGCAGCGTGTCAACGAAGGGGATGCGCACGAGGGGAGACGCACATCTAGGTCTTATCCAAAACTCAGCGAGCGTCAGAGTCCCGGGTGTGTAGGCGACGCCGGGCTCCAGCAGTCCGGAGTAGTCCCTCACTCATCCCGGAGTGCAGCCATCGGATCGAGACGCGCCGCCCGGCGCGCAGGAATGTAGCACGCCACCAGGGCAACGGCCGCCAGCAGCGCCGGGGCCGCAAAAAGCACAAGCGGGTCGAAACTGTCTACTCGGTACAACAGGTTAGAAAGAATCTTTCCGACCGCCACGGATAGCAGTAGTCCGATTCCCGCGCCGATTCCCATCAGAATCATTCCTTCGCGGAGCATCATGCGAAGCGCGTCATTGGCCCTCGCGCCAAGCGCCATGCGAATACCGATTTCCCGCGTCCGCATCGCTACGGTGTACGCTCTTACCCCATACAATCCGATAGCCGCCAGAAGCAACGCGACGCCTCCGAACACGACGAACATGCGCGCGCCGGTGCGGACCACCCAGAGGTCGAAGCTGCTATCCACCTGAATGCGCATAGTCCGGAGAGCGAGCACCGGCAAGTGCGGGTCCACTGCGCGGATCTCGCTGCGTACTGTTTCTAGCACCCGAGTTTCAGACTGCGGGTCCATAGCGAGAGTTTTCAGATGGATATTCATGTCGGACTGGTACGCTTGCCCAAACGGCACGTACACGTGAGGCGACCAGCTCTTTCCCGTAACGCCCTCTTGCACGTTGCCCACTACGCCGACAACTTCCGCTTCGAGCGGGCGCTCGTTGCCGCCCCCAGAGACCAGGCGCACATGCTGCCCAACTGCTCCGCCTCCTGGCCACAGGCGCTCGGCTGCGAGTTGATCAAGTATGGCAACGGGACGAGTGGTGCCCGCCGCATCTGTGGCCGAAAATGTCTCACCGCTCCGCAGCGGGATACCCATCGTTTGAAAGTAATTACCGCTGACGATGTTGTACCGGCACGCGACTTCGTTCGATGTGCTGGAAGAACCGGCCGCCGAGGATGGTGCATCACTCGAACGCTGCACTGTTCTCCCCAGCGATATCATTCCAAAAGGAACCGTGGCGGCGAGGCTTACCGATTCCACGCCAGGAATAGTTCGCAGCCGCTCCACCACGGTGCGATAGATTCCCCGGCCTCGCGTTTCAGCATACCCCGCGAGGCTAGCGTCCACTTCCGCCAGTATCTCGCCGGACATCCGAAAACCGGGTTCGACTCGTGCCGCCTGGACCGAGCTACGTATGAATAGGCCGGCCGCGCTAAGCAGCATCAACGAGAGAGAAATCTGTCCCATCACCAGCAGATTGCGGCGCGAAAAAATCCCCCGCCGCCCGTTCGCGCAGAAGTCCGCGCGATCGCCGATCTTGAGGCTTGCAAACAAGCTCCGCCCGGACAAATTCCAAGCCGGTCCCAGACCAAACAGAATGGTACTTAGTACGCAAAACCCAATGGTGGCCAAGAGGACGCGAATATCCGGTCCGGCGGCGTACACGATGTCGAGCGGCGCCAGCCGCGCCAAGGAACGCACCAGCGCGCCTGTACTCCAATAAGCCACCGCGAGGCCGGCTACTCCGCCAGCCAGTGCAAGCAGGAATCCCTCCGCCAGAAGTTGCCGTACGATGTCTCCCCGTGTTCCACCGAGAGCCAGCCGGATGGCGATCTCCTTCCCCCGCGTAGTGCCCCGCGCCAGCATCATGTTCGCTACGTTGAGAGAAGCAATTAGCAGGACAACGCCCGCCACGGCAAGAAGCAAGACCGCTGGAATCAGAAGCCCGGAGTCCGTCTCGGGCTCCGTGGAGATTCCCATCCGCGCCAGTGGACGCACCAGGAAAGTCTGGTCTTTATCGTCATCAGGATAGGCTTGCGCCAGTTGAGAAGACACGGTGGCGAGCAGCGCGTCAGCCGTTTGATGGGAAACACCAGGCCGGAGCCGCCCGACCAGGATGAGCCCGTGGTTGTCCCTTGCTGCCAGGGGGTGACCGCGGTACTCAAAATCGTTTATCGCCGATTCGTAAACGCCAAGCGGCAAGTACAGCTCGGGACTGATTAGGGCGGTCGTCCCGGTGAAACCCTCCGCCGTAATCCCCACAACGGTGTACAGCTGGCCGTTGATGCGCAGCGTCCTGCCAAGTTCCTGGGGATCGGCGCCGGTTTTCTTCCAATAGGAATAACTCACGATAGCCACCGGGATGCCAGAGGCGGGCCGCTCTTCTGCCGGCGTGAACGAACGTCCCTGAAAGAGCGGCACGCCGAATGTAGAGAAGTAATTCTCCGAAACGATGTCGGCGAACACGCGTCGCGTCGTGTCGCCTTCCGAAAGCCCGACCATGGCCATGTTGTGCGCCAGCAAGCTTGTGAAAACGCTGCCCTTTTCACGGAGTTCGGCGTAGTCCGGATAGGAAAACGCGCGGTAGTCCGGCTTTCGCGTGTCGCGGCTGAAGCAGCCCACCAGCTCGGTGGGATTGTGAATCAAGAGGGGCTTCAGCAGGAACGCATTCACCAGGCTGAAAATCGCGGTATTGGCCCCGATTCCGAGGGCCAGGATTGCAACGGCTGCGCAGGAAAACCCAGGATTTTTCCCCAGCATTCTTGCGCCAAAGCGCATATCGCGCAGCAGATTCCACATGTATTGCCTCCCTGTCCTGTCCTTCGCAACTCACGCTACTACGGCTGAGCGGAGCAGAAAGTTCCCAACGTTATACATCTCGGTCTGCGCAACACGCTGGCAGCAAGAGCCGGATATCTACTGTTGACGCTACGGATCGGAATTTCTTACGTCTCCCCCTGGGAAGATGCAGAAATGCGTCATCCTCGCGACACCGCCTAGTCCGCCGCTGCTCTCCTTCGTGTACCCAGAATTCCCAGTCTCGCGATAGATGATTACCGCCTAGTCGCCGAACTGTGCGATGCAGCCTCTGCTGCGCCGGAATCGTGGTACAACGTTTCGGATGGCTCAGTTGACGGAAATGCAGCCCGAAATTGCCAGGCAGGGCGTTGTACAGACGCCGCAAGAATCGACGGAGGGCCCGATTTCTGGCTGGCGCGAGTACGTGAACGCGTTTCTCGCGGCGGAAATTTCCGCTCTGACGAGATACTACGACCGCGTGATCCAATGGCTGCCGCGCGAAGACGACACTGGGCGGCTGCTTGCCGTTATCGACGCGCCGCGCAAAGAGATTGTCGGCAATGACGAGTCATTCCCAGACTTGACCCACGAGCGCGACAAGCGCACGGCAATCCTCATCAACGGCACGTTCAACTACGACTTCGACATTCAGGCGCTGTTGATGCAGCTCAAAACGAAGCTTGCGCGCACGTCCCGCTTGTTGGTCGTTCTCTACAACCCCTACCTGCGCTGGGCCTATTACCTGGCAAACCGGATGGGAATCCGCAAAGGGGAGCTACCGAGCACGTTTGTGACGCGCGTCGATCTCGCGAACATCGCGAAAGTTGCGGGCTTCGAGATTGTGAGACAACGTCTGGCGGTCTACTGTCCATGCAAGATGCTCGGGCTTGGCACCGCGATCAATCGCCTGATGCCCCTCGTGCCGTTGGCGCGCTGGCTGAGCTTGACGTCGGTGGTCGTCATGCGCCCGCTGGTCCCATCCTCGCAACAGGGAGTGTCTTGCGTCATACCGGCGCGCAACGAACGAGGAAACATCGAGAATGCGCTGAAGCGCTTTCCTGACCTGGGCCGCGAGGCGGAAATTATTTTTGTGGAGGGCCACTCGACGGACGGAACATGGGAGGAAATTCTGCGCGTCGCGACCGTGTACCGCGACCGATTTCGCATTCTGGCCGTGCAGCAACCCGGCAAAGGCAAAGCGGATGCCGTGCGGCTGGGCTTTTCCCATGCACGACAAGATCTGCTGGTGATTCTCGATGCCGATCTGACCATGCCGCCGGAAATGCTTTCGCGCTTCAGCTATGCTTACGACCAGGGGCATGGGGATTTCATCAACGGCTCGCGGCTGGTCTATCCCATGGAAGGCGCAGCCATGCGCTTCCTGAATCGCATGGGAAATATCTTCTTCGCGAAAATTCTGAGTGCGGTGCTGGACGTGCGGCTGGGAGATTCCTTGTGCGGCACGAAGCTTTTCACGCGGCACGATTACGAACGAATGGTGGCCTGGAGAAAAGATTTTGGCGAGTTTGATCCGTTCGGCGATTTCGAGCTGCTCTTTCCAGCCTCTGAGCTGGGTCTCGAAATCGTCGACGTGCCGGTGCGCTATCTTGCGCGCACTTACGGCGAGACAAATATCCAGCGCTTCCGGCACGGCTTGCAGCTTCTGAAAATGACGTGGGTAGGCCTCGTGCGCATAAAGATGGGAATCCGGAAGAAGCGGCCCGCGAGATCAGCAATTGTCAACAGCTGACGCGCCAGTTGATTTCGCTCCCGGTCAGACACCGCCGAGCGCGTTCTTCAACGCACTGTCAATTTTCCATCGGGTCGCGCGATGACGTTGAGGCTTGCTCCGTCTGGAATGAGCGCTTCGAGTTCGGTCTCCCGCAGTGGAAGCGGCGCCCAAGTACTCGCATGCTGGATCGAGTACCCAGCCTCTCTCAACAGCGCGACGAGCGCAGGGAAACTGTTGCGCTCCTCCGCGTGCACGTAGGGCGACATCTCCATCACCAGAACTGGTCGAAATCTTGTCAGAACCGCGAGACCGCCCTGAAGCACTGGCAATTCATGGCCGTCCACGTCGATTTTAATGACATTAACGCGGTCAATCCCTTCGCGCGCCACCGTTCGGTCGAGAGTGTCCACCGCCGCGTTTCGGGCTGTAACCTGACGACCCCGGTGCTTCGGGTGTACAGAGGCATCTTTCTCGAGAGGCCAGCTGGCGAAGATTTCCTTTGGAGCGTCCTCGGTGGGTTCTGCGGCCAATAGGATTTGGCGTGGATATGTGCGCGCCTGCAGTTCCGGATTGAGGGCAAGGTTTCGCTTCAATTTGTCGAACGCAAAGTCGGTCGGTTCAAACGCGAATACCTTACCCGCAGACCCGACGCTGCGCGCCAAGCCCAGAGTGTGAGCCCCGATGTTCGCTCCAATGTCCAACACCACATCGCCGGGTTTCACGAGCCTCTCCAGAGTGATCACGGTCGAGCGCTCGAATGCACCCAGCAGATAGATCGAGAAATCGATTCCCTCGCCCAGATCCAAGGACCACGTTAGACCGCGGCGCCGGACCGTTACGAAGTTGTTCTTGCCGGCCACCACGCGCCCAGTGGAAATGAACTTGTAGGCGAGCGAGGCGAGCCGTACTTTTGTTTTGGTTGTCAGCATGATTGGGGCCGTCTGATTTGCGCGTTAAACCTCTCCGCCAACGTTCGCCCGATGGCAAGCACTACAGCCGGCGAACCGATATAAACGCAAACATTCCGAGTCTATGCATCTGAGAGCCTAGCATGTGTTCCAATCGCGCCCACGCTGAACGCGTGAAGCCCGGCATCAAGCTGCGCATTCCTACGCCGCCAGAAATCAGGTAGCGAAACGGCAGAAAAGGAGAAATCCGCTCAATCGAAAATTCCGGGAAAATGGATTCAAACTTGCCGCGATCTCTTGCAAAAACAATCCATGGAACCGCGATGTTGGCGCCAGAAAGCGGCCCTGTCGAGGAGTAGTTCCACTCCGCAGCTTCGGGATGAAACGGTTCGTGATGGAAGTAGCCATAGATGAAGGAAGACCATGTCGTTATCCAGGGTTCGATCATGAGTATTTTTCCACCGGGGCGCAGGCACCTCGAAGCTTGCGCGAAGAATCGGTTCACATCGGGCATATGGTGCATCACGTTTGTCATTACGATCGCCTTCATCGATCGATCGGCGAACGGCAGCCATTGGGCGTCGGCGATAATTTGCACGCCGGAACACGCGAACACCTCCGAAGTGACCAATTCCGGAATAAAATGAGCGCAGTAGCCCCCGCCCGAGCCCAGCTCCAGGACTCTTCCCTCTCCGGGCGGAAGCTCTCCAGCAAGCATGCCGTACCATTCATCATAGATGGCCTTCAGAAAAGGCTTCGAGGAAATGATTTGCCTTCGTTGTTCGGTGGTGCCGGGATCATCCACTCGGAGCCCCGCAGTCAGCGGGTGGGCCAGCAGGCCGCGGAGACGCGAAGCCAGCAAGACGGCTACCTTCCCACCCGGGACCATCGATGCCAAACAATCTCAATCGGGCACGAGTTGAAGGAAAATGCGTTTGTCATCTCTTCGACGCCGTTGATTCGCTGCTGAAAGTCCAACGCGATCCTAATCCATTCCGGATGCAATATGGTTGCGCTAGCCGCAATTCTTAATCTCTCCATCGAAGACTACACCTTAAGCTTCCGTGTGCTTGGATTTCCGCATCCGGGGCCGTCATGGGTGTCCCACAGCCTTGGCATGAAGGGCTTGCAGCCGGGTGCGTGCCTCCGTCATTCCAGGAGCCAACTGCAGTGCGGTCGCGTAGGCATTTTCGGCTCGGGTGTTCTCGCCCCTGCTTTCCAGCGCTCGCCCAAGCCAGAAGCACGCGATCGGTGAAGGCGAGATCTCATTCGCTCGCGTGAAATCAGCAACGGCAGCATCGTACTCCCAGGTTTCCAGTTCGATCGTTCCTCTCCCGATGTAGCTATTCTGCTCGTTTGGATTGAGAGCAATCGCGGCGTTCAATTCCGGCAACGCTGCGGTGTAGTTCTTCGACGCCAGGTAGAGAATCCCAAGATTGTTGTGTGCCTGGCCTGCTTCGGTGGACTTCGGTGAAAGCGCGATGGCTTGACGATACTCACGGGCCGCCTGTTCTGCGCGGTTTTGGCGCTGCAGCAGGACGCCGAAATTGTAATGGGCGAAAGCGAGTGTCGGGATTAAGCGGACAGCCGCTTCGAAATGTCCTTCCGCCAGCTGCATTTGTCCTCTCTCCATGAGAGCCGCGCCCAGATTGTTTTCAGCGATTCCGTTGTTGCTCGTTACCTGCAGCGTGTGCGAGAAAAGCGTATAACTGTCCCGCCAGTAGCCAATCTGTTCTCGCGTTAGGTACGCGTAAGGGGATACCAGCACCACAAAGGATGCCGCGGCAATTCCTTGTTGCAGCCGTAAGCGTGACGACCATTCTCCCAATAGCCAAACTGCCGCAACAAATAGCCCGAGCATTGGAATGTACATGAAGCGGTCGGCCATGCCTTGCCGCCCCGATTGCACAATCCCGCACATCGGGACCATCGTTCCCAGATACCAGAGCCAGCCCATCAGCAAATACTTTCTTTTTCTGAAGTGCCATACAGTCCCGCTAATGCAAACCAGCAAGAACGCGGCGATGATTACTTTCCACCAGGCCAGTGAGTCTTCTGGATGAGGATAAAATACCGCCAACCGGACAGGCCAGATCGCCTTGCCGAGGTACGCCAAATACGAATAGACGGAGTTTTTCAGACGCCAGCTTAACGGCATGGCCATTGCCAGCGCGCCTTCCCTGCGATTCACGTGGAGGGTCATCCAGCCTGCCGCCGCGGCCATCAGCAGTAAAGGAATCTTTTCCATCGCTAGCGCAAGAAAGGAGGATGCGAACCCGCGCTTTTCAGCCGGCACCTCCGCGTTGGACAGCCTTCGCAGTGGCCAGTAATCGAGCAGCAGCAAAGCAAAGGGGAGCGAGACGACCCAGATCTTGGACATAAGCGCCAAAGCAAAAAACACCACCACACTGAGATACCGGCCCAGGCCCGGCTTGCGTGCATACCAGCCATACGCCAACAAAGTAAGCAAGAGAAAGAACATGGAAAGTACAGCTTTGCGCTCCGTAACCCAAGCGACTGATTCCACATTGAGGGGGTGGATCGCGAAAAGGGCGGCGACGGCTGCGCTGCGCAGCAAATGCCTTGTAGCGCGTTCCAATAGCAAAAAAAGAAGCATGACGTTCAGAGTCTGAAACAAAACGTTGGTGAAATGATGACCCTCAGGATTGGTTCCATAGATCTGCACATCCAGCAAGTGCGAAATCCAAGTCAGCGGATGCCAGTTAGCAGCAGGATTATCGGTGCCAAAGGCCCACAAGAGGTTCGCCCACGTAACTCCCTGCAAAACATGCGTGTTCCGCGTCACGTAATCCGGGTCGTCGAAATTGACAAAACCATTCCGGAGCGCTGGGGCGTACAGAACCATGGTTCCCGCGGCAAGCAATATCGCGAGAAGTAGGACGAGGCGGCCGTTGGTCCGCTGCGGCGAGCTCGGCGAGGCGAAGTCTGTATCCTGCGGAAAGTTCATCGCTCGCGGAAAGTTCACGGGCGCACCGTGTCTCCGGAATCTATCGAAACGTGGTGGTCTGCATTGATCAAGCGGGAACTGACGCCCATACTAGTAGTCGCCCCATCGCGGCCCTTAAGACGAAGCTCGCTTCCCAAGTAGTGAACACAGGGCCTGCTCATCTGCGTAAGACGCCAGGAATTGTCCGCAAAGAAAACACATGTTCGCCGTAGAATTTTTTACAGCCAGCATGTGTTTGCGGGATGTCAAAAGGTATCTTCGCTGCCCGTGTGTTCCGCTGCAAGCATTGCGGTGGGATGTGTAGCGTGGGTCGCAATACCGCTTGTTCTGCCTCCGAATAGATTGGATGGAAGGAACGAACGACTGCCCGCTATGCTGTCAGCTGTAATCGAAGAGAGTCATAAACCCGAAATCCATATGGAGCTGCTGGTGGCAGTGGAAGAGGGTCAGACCAGGGTTGTCGGCAACGAAATCCACTTCCGCTTCCTGGTAGCCGCCGAGCATTAGGACGTCCTTCATAATTCCGGCAGTCGGCTTTCCCGCAATGTTGGTCAATTCAAAACTGTGACGGTGAAGATGGATGGGATGTATATCATCGCTGGTGTTGCGCATGCGGAGACGGTAGCGCTTGCCCTGCTTGACGTGAAATGAAGCTGGGACCGTCTCGCCGGTCATGGGATAGCTTGCGCCATTGATCGTCCAGCGATTGAACCCCTCCTCGGCTGCGTTTTCTTTCGCAATAGTCATGTCGAAGGTTTCGTCGGGCACAGCAGCGGTGACGCCGAGTTTTCCGAAGCGTGTGTAGTCCCAGCGAAAATGCGGTGGAGCGATCCATTGTGCATGCCCCGCGCGTCCGGTGTACTCCACCACGATGCCCATTCCGTGCTGGCGATCATCGTCATCAAGATCACCCAAAATCCAAACACCGGGATGATTCATTTCGACGATGGCGGAGATACGTTCTGCCGTGCCCAGCCAGAGGACGGGAACTATTATGGGATTTGGAACGGGATTTCCGTCGAGAGCGACAACTTCGAACAAATGACCGGGCAGAGCGAGACTACGAATCTCTGTGGCGCTTCCGTTCAAAATATGAAAAAGGACTCGTTCACCTTGCTTCACGCGAATGGGCTCTCCATGACCGAGCATGCGACCGTTGATGCTGAAGGAGCGATAGCCGACTTCATAACCGTGGGGCATGCCTTTCGCGAGAGAGGCCTTCATGGCGGACTCGCCGGTTTGCTGCAGCGACTTGTCGGGAGCTGAGGGAGAAAGAAAATCCTGGGCCATGTCCCCGCCGCGGCTGAAGGTCGGCTCGAACTCCTTCAAAACCAGAAAGACTTCGCGGTCGTGCATACCTGGTTCGTGGCGCGGCTCGATGTAAACCGGCCCCACTTGCCCACTGTATTGCCCGGCGGAGAGATTAGCGCCGGCGCGGTTGTGCGTGTGGTAAAGGCGAAAACCCGCGGGCTTTGGTGTGAAGACGACACGGCGTTTGCCGTGGGCGGGGATGAAGGGTGTGCCCTCTTCGGAAGCGCCATCCAAGTCTGTGGAAACATACTGGCCGTGCCAGTGCAACTGCTCGGGCGTATCGGTTTCGTTGTAAACGTCAATGGCAACTTGTTGTCCTTCCTTAAATCGAAGAAGAGGACCCGGAAATTGGCCATTATAGGTGGTTGCGGAGAGGATGGCCTTGGGCGCAATTTCGAGGGGGGATGTCTTGATGCGCAAGGTGTAGTCTGCGCCGCCGGATTCAATGGCCGTAGCGCCTGCCGCGCCGCGTTCGGATGTGGCCTCCGCCGGAGCAAAGCTCCTCTTCGAGGCGAGCAAGAGGGCCCCAGCCGCAAGACCGGAGGACTTTAGAAATCGGCGGCGCGACTCCACCATATCGCTCATGGAATTCCCTCCCGTTTGAGCCCGCGTCGCAGCGCTGAGCAGGCGCGAAATCCGCACAGCGTTACGGCAACGCAAACGTGAACAGCGTTGATCCCGCTGCCACGGCGACGTATTGTTTGCCATCAATGGCAAAGGACATGGGCGACGAATAGACAGAGGCGCCGCACTGGAAATGCCAGAGAACTTTTCCGCTCTTTGCGTCGAGCGCGATAAAATTTCCTTCCGCATCGCCGGTGAAGACCAGACCGCCCGCGGTGGAAAGAGCCCCGGACCACGTGGGCGAGGGATGCTTCCATTCCCATTTTATTTTGCCGGTTTCAGGATCAATGGCACGGAGCGCGCCCCAAAAAGGCTCGGTATCGTCGTTCGGAAAATACGCACTGCCGTAATAGGCGTGGCCCTCTTCGTAAGGCTGGGGAGCGGTGCTGAAGATGTCGCATTGTTCGCGCGCCGTCACGTAAAAAAGTTTTGTTTGCGGATCGTAGGTGGGCGACATCCAGTTCGTCGCACCGGCGGCGCCGGGGCAAATTCGATTGCCATCTGAGGTGGGGGAAGCGTCCTTAAGAGAGATGGGGCGGCCTTCCGCATCTTTCGAATTGCTCCAGGTGACTTTGGCATAGGGATTCGAGAGGAGGAGTTTGCCGGTGGAACGATCGATCACATAAAAGAAGCCGTTACGATTGGCTTGGGCGATGAGATGTTTGTCGCCCTGATCGATCATTACGGGAACTTGCGTGGCGTCCCAATCGTGTTCGTCGTGCCTGGTGAATTGAAAATACCACTTGAGTTTGCCGGAGTCTGGATCGAGAGCCAGCAAGGAGTCACTGTAGAGATTGTCGCCGGCGCGGCCGATGCCGCGATTGCTGGGCGAGGGATTGCCGGTGGTCCAGAAAGTAGTGTTGGTTGCGGGGTCGTAGGAACCGGTGATCCAAGCAGGAGCGCCGCCAATTTTCCAGGACTCACCTTCCCAAGTCTCGTGGCCGGGCTCCCCGGGTCCGGGAACGGTGTAGAAGCGCCATTTGCGTTCGCCGGTCGAGGCGTCGTAGGCGTCGATGAAGCCACGGATCCCGTATTCGCCGCCGGAGACGCCGACGATGACGAGGTTCTTGATCGCCAGTGGCGCGAGAGTGATGCTATAGCCTTTGCGATAGTCAAACGCCGTCGCATCCCAGATGACGTTGCCGGTTTTGGAATCGAGTGCGACGACGTGGGAATCGAGCGTGCCAAGAAAAACTTTGTCGCCGAGAAGGGCGAGGCCGCGATTAACGCGGCCGCAGCAGGGACGAATGTCCGCGGGAAGCGCGCGCTGGTATTGCCAGATAGGGCGGCCCGTATGGGCGTCGAGAGCGTAGGCGCGGTCGTCCTGGCCGGTGCCATAGAGAATTCCGTCAACGACGAGAGGCGTGGTTTCAAATTTTCCGCCGGCCATGGTTTGATACGCCCACTTGGGGACCATCGCGGCTGCGTTCGATGTGTTGATTTGGTCGAGCGCGCTGAAGCGGTGACCGGAATAGTCGCCGGAATACATCAGCCAATTTTGCGGCTCCTTTGCGGAATCGAGGAGCCGTTGCGGTGTGACCTGGGCCCGCGCGGTGGAAGCAGCGAGGCTGGTGACGGCGAAAAGAAAGAGCGCGGCGTAGAGTGATTTTTTCATGAGTGGCCTTCTCATTGGGCACCTACGCTGAGCAGGAATGCGAGAATGTCCTGCAGGTCTTTGTCGCTCAGCAAGTTCTTGTCGTAGGCAGGCATGAGGGATTGCCGGCTCTTTTCGAAAGAGCGGAGTTTGTCTTTTTCAAAAAGGTGAAGTTGTTCGCGGAGATCGAGCATCTGCAAGGTGAAATGGTCTTCATTCAAGACTACGCCCGTAAATTTCCGGCCATCGGCGGTTTCGACGCTGACCGTTTCGTATTCCTGGGAGAATTCCTTCATCGCTTCGGAAAGTCCTTGAGCGAGGCGGCGGCTGGGGTTTCGCACGGAGTCGATAAGGTAATCGGTGGAACGGGCCGAACCGGTGGTAGTGAGGTCGGGGCCGAGGCGGCCTCCCTTCCCTTCCACCATGTGGCAGGTGTAACAAACGGCCTCGCCGAAAAAGAGTGTTTTGCCGTGGGCGGCGTCACCGAGTGGTTGCGGGGGCGCCTTGACTTGGACGCTGCGGATGTAAGTGATGACCTGCCAGATTTCTGCCTCGGTCATGCCTACGCCCTGCTGGGTGGCGCCATTCGGGGGCATCGCCGTGCCGGGAACGCCTTCGTTGATAGTGCGAAAAAGATCGGCGTCACCATTTCCGTGGCGCTTTTGTGCGCGGGTCAAATCCGGACCGCGACCACCGCCGCGCGCGCCCAGTCCATGGCAGAAGGCACAGTTCGCGCGAAATTGGGATTCGCCCAGCTTGGCGACTCTGTCGTCGCCGGCAAAGGGATTCTTGTCCTGGGCGGAGAGTGAAGAGGCGGTGATGCAAAGAACGATGGCGACGAAGAAGGCCAACGAGAAGTGATGATCTAGTTGGCTTCGCAGTATTGGAAGAGAAGGGTCGTTTTTGTTTGATTGTTTAGGGGCACGCATACGGAGTCGGCCTCCTGCAAGCTAGGCGGAATCGCGGTCACTATACCATCCCGGAGCCAGCACAACGCTGGCGGCGATGAATTGTTTCAAGACGCTACCGATGTAGAAAATGGACTGAGGAGTGAGCGGGACTCCGAGTTCGAGGCTCGCGGTGCTGTAGCCTTTATTGTAGAGAAACTCGCCGTCGCGCACGACGCGGAGCGCACAGCCCGGCGTATCTGGCTTGTCGTAAGTCGCAAAAACTTGATCCACTTTGCGTTCCAGATCGCTCGCGCCCTGCGCGTCCTGGCGGTCGAAGGATGAGGCCGCAACTAGCGTGCCTGCGGAGAACAGTAAGATGGCAGCAGGACGGAAGAGGCTCAATGGCGCGGACTCCTCAAAAATCATCCGGCCAGCCGAGACTATCTCCGCGTGGAATGGAAAGCAAAGCCTTCTGCCATCCACAAACCGAAAGCGAATCGTGGGCATTTTCCGGTTACCGGGTTATCAAGCATGGGCTCCATTGGCTGGCGAAACGCCCGAGTTAGCTGCAGTTACCGGGATTGAGGGGTCCGAACAGCGCGTCGAAAAGGCGCTTTAGGAGTTTCATCAGGAAAGAAAACCATTTCACCGAGATTCCCCAAGCCGGAAATATAGTGTTTCGATTTCCCCTGTATGGTGATACTCAAACCATAGCAAGATCGAGTCTCGTGCGCATTGATTCGCGGGCCGAAATAGGCAAGTACGATGTACACTCCTTTGACAGCGCAATGAATGCCTCGGAGCTGGCGATTGAAGCGAATAACGTCATCCGTTTTCGAAGCCGAAAAGAAAATTCCGGTTACACCCAGTGAAGCAATGGAGCGACGCAATGCGGCTCGCGTGGGCGCAGCTTCGCTGCCACTGAGCCGGGCGGTGTACGCTTTAGCGATTGCGGGGCTCGTTCTCCACTTGGCTTTCAGCGGCCGGTTCGGATTTTTTCGGGATGAGCTTTACTATGCCGCTTGTGGTCAGCGTCTGGCATGGGGCTATGTCGACCACGCGCCCCTCGCTCCGTTTCTCGCCCGCCTTAGCCACGCTCTACTGGGCGATTCGCTCCGTGCACTGCGTTTTTTGCCTGCGCTTGCGGCTTTGGCGAAGATACTTCTTGGTGGACGGCTGGCTAGGGAAATGAGCGGCGGGAAGTACGCACAGTTCCTCACCGCATTTTGCGTGTTGCTTACTCCGATTTACCTGACGTTTGACAATTTTTTCTCGATGAATGCGTTTGAGCCGGTGTTTTGGATGGCTTGCGCGGCGATTGTGCTGCGCATTCTGAATGGCGGAAATCCAAAGCTGTGGCTCCTGTTCGGGCTCATCGCCGGCCTCGGTATTTTGAACAAACACTCGATGCTTTTTTTCGGTTCGGGGATTGCGCTTGGGCTGCTGGCGACATCAGCGAGGAAGCACTTCCTGCAGCCGTGGATTTGGCTGGGGGCCGGAATCGCGTTCCTTTGCTTCCTTCCCAATCTGCTCTGGGAAATTCAAAATGGCTGGCCAACGCTGGCGCTGTTTCACGCGGTGATGGGTACGAAGTACGTGATTGATTCACCTTGGGTATACATCTGGCAACAAACCTTGCTGACAAATCCCCTGGCTGCGCCAATTTGGATAGCCGGTCTGTGGTTTTTGCTGCGAGATCCGCTCGGAAAAAAGTATGCCGTGCTGGCTTGGGCGTATCTCACAGTTCTGTCGGAGATGCTCATCCTGCATGGAAAAATCTATTACCTCGCACCGGCGTACGTGATGCTGCTGGCGGCTGGCTCAGTCTGGATTGAGCTGCGGTTGGTCCTGCGAACAGGAGCGTGGTTGCGTCCGGCGATCGCGGCGCCTTTATTGATCAGCGGAATGATTGCGGCTCCATTGGCGATGCCGATTCTCCCGGTCGAAGCCACAATCCGCTATACGCGCTTCTGGGATGTGCAGGCGATCCATGTGGAAAACGTGCCGCAGGGGGAGTTACCACAGCTCTTTGGGGATATGTTCGGCTGGCAGGAACAGGTGCGCGCGGTGGCAGGAGTATACCAGGGGCTGCCCGAGTCCGAGCGCGCTCAAACGGTTGTGCTTGCCTACAACTACGGGGAAGCTTCCGCCATAAATTACTTCGGATCGAAGCTGGGATTGCCGCGAGCCATTAGCGGCCACAACCAATTCGGGCTATGGGGACCGGGCTCGATAAGCGGCCAAGTCGCTGTTGCGATTGGGTTTACAGAGAATCAGTTACGCCAGTTTTATGGCGAAGTCACCCCTGAAGTAACCGTCTCGCCTCAATACGCAATGCCGGAAGAGTCCGGGCTTACGATTTTCGTTTGTCGGCGCCCCAAAAAGAGCCTGCAAGAATCCTGGGCAGGATGGAAGTACCTGAGTTAAGGTCCCAGCGGTGGCCTCGACGCGACGATACGGAGTGTCCGCGACGGGTTCGACATACTCGGTTAGCGCGTGAATCAGGATTTGAGAAGTTAGAATTGCGCAACCCATAGCATCAGCAGTTTAGATTAATTGGGAGTTCGCACAAAGCCTACACCGATGGCTGAGCGCTTGTGTCGCAGGCGCTCTTTCAGTCTTAGCCGTTCCTTCTCTGCTGCCTTCCTGGTCTTAAGGAGCTTCGAGAGAAAGACGAACTCGCCCTCCCGTCGTTCGTACACAACCCATCGACCACTCTTTTTCGCAACCATAGGAGTTCTATCTCACAGCTCTCGCATCCCTGTCCAGCCGCCGCCCCCAGCTCTTTATTCGCCGCTGGGGCGTGGAGTTTGCGAAGTTCTCTTCGGCAGCTCAGGGGGCTTGATGTAGCTCATCGGAACCTGTCCCGTCAGCGAATCCATCCAGGTTTCAATCGACTTCACCTGGGCGTCGTTGAGTGTTACTCCGCGCTGGTGAACCGCCATGTTGCGGATCGCCTGGTCCAGCGTCGGAACCGAGCCATCATGGAAGTATGGTCCTGTTTCCTTGATGTTTCGCAGCGAGGGGACCTTGAAGACCATCTTGTCGGTCTCCTCCTTGGTCACCTGATAGCGTCCCTGATCGGTTTGGTTAGGCCACGGTTTCACAACGCCGAGCTTCTGATACACCGATCCACCAACGTACGGACCGTAGTGGCACCATTGGCAGCCGATTGCGGCAAATGTGTTGAAGCCTGATTTTTCGGCGTCCGTCAGGGCCGACTGCTCGCCATCGAGGAAGGCATCCCAACGCGACGGGGTCACCAATTCGCGCTCGAACGCTCCAATCGCCAATGCCATATTGTTGTAGGTAACCGGATCCTTGTCTGTGGGAAATGCTGTCTGGAATAGCGCAACATAGTCCGGCATGGACTTGATCACTCGCACGGCCGCGGCATTGGAGGGCATCGCCATCTCAACCGGGTTGGTGATGGGGCCCTTCGCCTGTTCCTCGACGGTAGGAGCTCGGCCATCCCAGAACTGCACAAAGTGCCCCGCGGCGTTGTACACGGTAGGCGCGTTGCGGTTCCCTTTCTGGTTCTTATGACCAGTCGACACGCTCCTGGATTCCGCGCCATAGGCGTCGAGCGGATGACAGGTATTGCAGGAAATCTTTTGGTTGGCCGACAGGCGAGGATCGTAATACAGGATTCTCCCTAGGGTCACCTTCGAGTCAGTCACAGGATTGTCAGGCGAGCCCATCACCGCGGGAAGTGGCGCAAACATCTGCCTTGCCTCGGCGTTCACCTCGACCTTGCCGGATGCCGACAGAAGGTAGGTGGCGGGGATGAGAACGAGCATAGGTAGCAAAGCGAGCCATCTAATGTGGCGTGACCTGAGATTTGACATAACCACCCCCTTGCAGATGTCCAACCGCTGGTGGATAGAGGCCAGACATCTTTCTAAGTCTTGTGGGGAGCAGCAGAAGCCTCAAGGACATCAATCACATTGACCTGTAACCAGAGTCACATCCGGCGAAAGAGATGGCGGATAAAGGGAGTCCTGGGATTTGCATTCCTACGTTCCCGCTGTGTCAGATATGCGCCTGGTCCATTCTGTCAGCCATCCGCCCGGTCCGTACCACCCTTGCGGGGCCCTCCCCCAGGGTTTTGCGTAAGTGTTCATTCTAGACGGGGTTAAAGTCTTTTGTTTTGTTACACTTTTGCAAGTGTTGATTCTAATGAACTTGTTTGCACCAAGAGTGTGGAGGATGCGGATGGTTTTGCAGGTGTTGCGTATACAAGACCTAGGCCAACTGCGTGTGCCGGAAAGCAAAAACGCCAGCAAGGATGCTGGCGCTCCGGGATACCAGGCACATTGTTACCTAGAATATTTTATATGCTTGGAGTAACCGTTTGTCAAGGAAAAAGGGAGGAAAAGGAGCAAGCCAATTCATGGCATCTGGCGTTCCAGGCCGGGTGCTATCCTCCCAAATCATTTCCTATCAGGAAGGTACCGGACGGCAGGGTGGCTTCGCGGAATTGGCATGCGCGGAGTAAGATGGTCGGCTGGCCATTTGAACTGAATTTACAGGACAACAAAGATGACAACTGAAGCGAACATACGGATGCAGCGGCCGCTTAAAGCGGTGGACGCGCAGATTGCTGACTTGTTGCAACAAGAGGCGCAGCGGCAGGCTACGGGCCTGGAACTGATTCCATCAGAGAACCTCGTGTCGGAGGCAGTGCTGGAGGCGATGGGGTCGATCTTTACGAATAAGTATGCGGAGGGGTATCCGGGGAAGAGATATTACGGAGGATGCGAGTACGCGGACAAAGTGGAGCAACTGGCGATTGACCGTGCTAAGGAGCTTTTTGGGGCAGAGCACGCCAACGTGCAGGCGCATTCGGGGACTTCGGCCAACATTGCGGTGTACATGTCCACTTTGCAGAAGGACGACGTGGTGTTGGGGATGAATCTGTCGCATGGCGGGCATTTGACGCATGGCCACCCTCTTAATTTTTCGGGGAGGATGTACAAGTTCATCGCATACGGAGTACGAAAAGAGGATGAGCGGATCGATTATGAGGAAATCGAGAAGCTGGCCAAGGAACGCAAGCCGAAGATGATAGTAGCGGGGGCAAGCGCGTATTCGCGGATTATTGATTTTGAGCGGATTGCCAGGGCGGCGAAGGCAGCGGGGGCGCTGTTTTTTGTGGATATGGCGCACATCGCAGGGCTGGTGGCGGCGGGCGTGCATGCGAGCCCGGTGCCGTACGCGGATTTCGTTTCGACTACAACGCACAAAACGCTGCGGGGGCCGCGGGGCGGCTTGGTACTATGTAGAGCGTCATTTGCAAAGGAATTGGACAAGCTTACGTTTCCAGGGACGCAGGGTGGGCCGCTGGTGCACACGATTGCGGCGAAGGCGGTGTGTTTGAAGGAAGCGATGGAGCCGAGCTTTAAGGAATATCAGAAGCAGGTGGTGGCAAACGCGAAGGCGCTGGCGGCAGCTATCGCGAAGAGCGGATTCCGGATCGTGACGGGCGGGACGGACAATCACGTTTTTCTGGTCGAGGTGCATTCGCGCAGGATCACGGGGAGCGACGCGGAAAAGGCGCTGGACCGCGCGGGAATCACAGTGAATAAGAACTCGATTCCGTTTGATCCCCTGCCTCCGATGAAGGGAGGCGGCATCCGGCTGGGAAGCCCGTCGGTGACGACGCGAGGAATGCGCGAGGTGGAGATGGAGCAGATCGGCCGCTGGATTGGGGAGATTCTTTCGCACCTGGGAGATGCAGAGACGGAGCAGAGAGTGCGGAAGCAGGTTGCCGAGTTCGCGGCGCGATTCCCTATCTACGAATCGCGCGTGAGAGGAACGTCTCGCGCGGAACACGCGCAAGCGTAAATGCAGAACGGATCAAACAGTAAGAAAATCAGCTGAATGGCGAGTTCTTACGTACTGTACCGGGCTGCTGCTCTCGTACCAAAGTGCGGCTGGACCAAGACTGTCCCACCGGTCAGTAGATTCCAGCAGCGAGAGCGCGTAGGTTCGAAAAGGACTGGGATGGGAACCATAAACGCCACTTTGCACGCCGCTGAACCGAACACCACCTGGGTGAATGCAACATTTTCATGGGGAACCTCGAAAAGGGCGATCCAGCCAAGCCCGGCACCTTGGAGTCCGGTGTTCTCGCTACTTGCAGTGTGCGGCGGGTTTCCTGCTTCCCGGGAACTCCTAATCCTTGCCCTCGGTGAAAGAGTTGGGGGCTACGAGGTGAAGCGATGATGGATACGGAAGCCTTCCGCGAATTCAAGACCGGCCTAACGCTGCTGAGAGACAACTACGCTGTAAAAGCGCTACCGCACATGAAGCGAGCAGTGGACCTCGACAAAAACAATCCGTACTACATGTCTTATCTGGGCGTGGTGCTGGCACGCTCCGAACAGAAGTGGGGCGAAGCGGAACGGCTGTGCGATACGGCCGTGCGGATGAAGAGGAACCAGGCCCAACTGTACTTGAATCTGGCGGAAGTGTACGCGACAGCAGGGAGACGCGACGAGGCCGTGGAAGCTTTGCAATCCGGTCTGAAATTTGCGAGGCGCGACGTGCGGTTGACGATTGCGATGAACCGGCTTGTGGAGCGGCGGGCGCCGGTGCTGACATTCCTTACGCGGAGGCACCCGATAAACCGGCAACTAGGGATGCTGCGCCACAAGACTTTGCAGATGTTTGGACAAGATTAGTACCGAGTTCTCTCCAACCCCCCAATAACAAGAAGGGGCGGATGGCTAAACGCCATTCGCCCTTTTTTGCTTCCAAAATGGCTTGAGATGCGAGACAAAAGCCCCGGCTATCCGCGAGAAGTGGAGAAGCCGAAGGCAGAGTTCTGTTGCAAGCCCATTTCCATGAGAATTTTCAGGCCGACCCCGAACATGCCCGTAGGTAGAGCGTCTCTTCGCACAACCTCCGCGAGATACTCGCGATTCAAGGCCATGGGATCCTGAGAATAAGGAAGAGTCACAAAAAGACGCATGCCGATTTCGTAGGCCGATTCGCTGGTCTGAAAAAAAACGCCGTTTCGAGAAACGCTGAGTGTCCCGCGCAAGTCCTCGAAGTGCTCCTTCTCTGGATCGGAAGGACGGATGCGCATCAGCTGGGTAATTTTGCAGCGGCGTGTGGAGCGGCGTTCTTTCGAAGCGGGTTTTGAAGTGGCGGTGCCACCAGTGCTGGGTGATTTGCCCATAATGCCTTGCTGGATCTCCATGTAGGCCTAGCCTCTCGCCGGTTGGACTGCTTCAAGAGAGAGTGTAGGGCTCGCGCAATATAAAACCTATAGCTGAAGCGTACCTCCGAGGGAGTAGAACGCTCGAAAGGGATGATAGTACGGAAGTACTGCGAAAGAAAGAGGGCGAAAGCCGGTTGTGCGCTAATGAGAAGAATTAGAAGGAAATAATTGGAGAGTTCCGAACTGAAGCGGCAGCTGGGATTGGTACCAATGTGGGACCTGGAATGCCGGGAGTTCAGCGGCTGCGGGACAATAAGACATAGCTAGGATGGGAGATAGTTCGGGGTTGCGCGGCAAAAGAATAGGGAGCGCGGCTGCGCAATTGCAGCAAAAGCGTGCACGCCGCGAGTGAATTCCTAGGAAACATGAATACCTGGAAGGCGGCAGGAAGAGCTGAGGGATAGTCCATCATGAGCACAGCGGCGCACAGAATTGCACTTTCGAACGTGAATGGGGAGCGCGATGAAGTCGGAAGGGATGAAGGCAGAGGGCATCTATTGGCCTCAAAAGATGCGGAGGGTGCAATAACAGGCGGCGGAACAGGGGAAAGAGCGCGCGTCTATATAGCGGCGGAAAACCAGCTGTTACGAGTAGCACTCTCGCGAATGTTGACGAAGCGAGGCGACATTGAGGTGGTGGGATTGAACTGCACGGGGCCTTTCCGAGTGGAAGGGCTGCTTGAGGAGAAGCCCGACATCCTGCTACTGACGTCACGAGGGAGTTTGGCGGAAGACGTAGAAGTAATTCGCCAGGTGCGGTTGACGGCACCGGCAGTCCGGATCTTGTTCATCGGAGTCTCGGAAGATGAGACGGAATTTTTTCAATACGTGCGGGCCGGTATCAAAGGGTACCTGCCGCGAGACGCCTCCTTGGAGGACGTGGTTAAGGCCATGCAAGCGGTGCACGCCGGCAAGGCAGTGTGTCCGGGGTCACTGTGCGTAGCGCTGTTTCGGTTTTTTGAAAGCGAGGCGACGTCCGTAAACTCGGGAACAATCCAGCCGAGGCTAGGGTTGACGCGGCGCGAACAGCAAATCGTGCCCCTGATCGCGCAGGGACTGACGAACAAGGAAATTGCCAATAAGCTCTGTCTGTCTGAACAAACGGTAAAGAACCACCTGTACCGAATGAAGCACAAAGTCGGAGCCGGCGACCGATTCGGGATCGTACATCTTTGCCGCACGCAGGGATTTCTGGTTTAGTTGTTAAAGCCTTGTGGAGGCTCACGTTTTCTGAGTAATTTCTTCTGTCCGGGCCGCCGGAGAATGCAAGGAACTTCCCGCCGAATTCCGATTCCCAACTGCAGGTGACAACTTTCCGCTGTTTGTGCGATTCTCTTCCTCGACAAAAGACGAGGAAGTGCCGATGCTAAAAAAATTCAAAGATTTGACGGAAAAAGAGATTCTGGCGCTGGCCATCGCGTCGGAAGAAGAAGACGGCCGCATCTACGGCGAATTTGCGGACGCTTTGCGGGAGACCTATCCGGCGACAGCGCAAATGTTCGAAGAGATGCGCCAAGAAGAGGTTGTACACCGTGACCGGTTGCTGGCAACGTTCCGGGAGCGGTTTGGCGACCACATACCGCTAATCCGGCGCGAGAACGTGAAGGGATTTCTGCAGCGCAGGCCCACCTGGCTGGTGCGGCCGATAGGCGTGAACGTGGCCAGGAAACAAGCCAAGATCATGGAGATGGAAGCGGCTCGATTTTATTCTCGGGCGGTGAGCCGAGTTACGGACGCACCTACACGAGAGTTACTGAACAAACTGGCGGATGAAGAGCGGAAACATTCCGCGACGGCGGACGGCCTAGAGGAGAAACATCTGACCGAGCCGGCGCGTGCACAGGAGGACGAATCGCACCGCAAGTTGATCCTCCTGCAAATTGTGCAACCCGGGTTGGCAGGATTGATGGATGGCTCGGTATCGACGCTGGCGCCGCTGTTTGCAGCCGCGTTCGCCACGCACAAGAGCTGGGACGCATTTCTGGTTGGACTGGCGGCTTCCATCGGAGCGGGGATCTCCATGGCCTTTTCGGAGGGACTTTCCGACGATGGCTCGCTGACCGGGAGGGGTTCGCCATGGCTGCGCGGAACAGTGACGGGGGCGATGACCACTGCCGGCGGCATTGGGCACACGCTTCCCTTTCTGATTTCCAATTTTCACGTCGCAACGCTGGTGGCTGTGATCGTGGTAGGCGTGGAGTTAGGCGTCATCAGCTACATCCGGCACCGGTATATGGATACGCCGTTCCTACAAGCAGCATTTCAAGTGATAGTTGGCGGCGTGCTTGTCTTCTTCACCGGATACCTCATTGGCAGTTCGTAAGATTGGCGCACGCGCCGAGCGCCTTTCCGAAGCGAGAAGAGCCACTCGAAAAGCGCATTAAGGCTGAATCAATCCGCTTGGGCCGCGGCAGGCGAGGCGGTGTGCCCGTGCTTGCGAACACCTTGCAGCCAGGATTGCAGGCGATCCATATAGATATATACGATAGGCGTGGTGAACAAAGTGAGCATCTGGCTGACGATGAGGCCGCCGATGATGGTGATACCGAGAGGACGGCGAAGCTCCGAGCCAACGCCATTGCCGAGCGCAAGAGGCAAAGCGCCAAAGAGCGCGGCCATGGTGGTCATTAAAATTGGACGAAAGCGCAGAAGGCAAGCTTTGTAAATGGCATCCAACGGGGAGATTTTCTCCTCGCGCTCAAGCTGAACGGCAAAATCAATCATGAGAATGGCATTTTTCTTGACGATGCCGATGAGGAGGATGATGCCGATCAGGGCGATCATGTTTAGATCGGTACCCGCTAATCGAATCGCGAGGATGGCGCCGATGCCAGCAGAGGGGATGGTGGAAAGAATTGTGATCGGATGGATGAAGCTTTCGTAAAGGATGCCGAGGACGATGTAAACGGCAATGAGAGCGGTGATGATAAGAAAAAGTTGGGAAGAGCGTGAGTCTTGAAAGGCCTGGGCTGTGCCTTGAAACGTGGCATGGACCGTGGCAGGAACGCCGATTTCCCGAGTGGCCGACTGGATATGCTCGACGGCGGGGCCGAGAGAAGCGCCCGGAGCGAGATTGAAGGAAAGTGTTATTGCAGGGAAGATTCCCAGGTGATTGACGGAAAGAGCGGTGTTGGAAGGCTCGTATTGGGCAAAGGCGCTGAGGGGGATGAGGTTGCCACCAGTCCCAGGCACATAGATGGACTTGAGCGCGTCGGGGCTTTGTTGAGCGCTGGGCATGACTTCCAGGACGACGTGGTACTGATTGAGACCCTTATACATATTGGAGACTTGCCGCTGGCCAAAAGCGTCGCTAAGGGTATTGTCGATCGCTTGCATCGAGACGCCGAGGCGGCTGGCGGTGTCACGGTCGACGACGAGAGAGCTTTGCAGCCCGTGCATCTGCTGGTCGGAATTCACGTCGCGAAGTTCAGGGATCCTGCTCAAACGTTTCTGAAGCAGCGGGGCCCAATGAGTCAGGTCGTCGAGATTGTCCGCTTGCAGCGTGTACTGAAATTGAGCGGCCGTGCCGTGGCCGCCCATACTGAGATCCTGCACGGCCTGGAGATAGAGAACGGCCCCGGGAACCTTTGAGGTTGCCTTGCGGATACGAGCGATAACTTCATCAACGCTGATCTTGCGTTCGCTGAGGGGCTTGAGCTGGCCGAACATGCGGGCGGTACTGCCGCCGCTGCCGCCGCCGGTGAACGAAGCGATGGTATCTACGGCGGGGTCTTTTAATACGATATCAGTGAACGTGCGCATCTTCTGCGACATGGCGGCGAAAGACAAGTCCTGGTCACCTTGGATCATGCCGGCGATGCGGCCGGTATCCTGTTGGGGGAAAAAGCCAGAATTGACGTGAAAAAACAGGTAGGCGCAGACCCCCGCGGTGAGAAACGTCATGCCAAGAATCAGCAACTGTCGGCGGAGAACCCAACGGAGGGAAACATCATAGAGGTGAAGAACACGGTCAAAAGAGCTTTCAAAGAACCTGTAGATCCAGTTGTGGCGGCCACTCTCATGCTTCAGAAAGCGCGCACACATCATCGGGGTAGTGGTGAGAGAAACAAAGAGAGAGACGCCAATGGCAACGCTGAGCACCACGGCAAATTCGCGGAAGAGACGGCCGACAATTCCGGGCATTAACAGGATGGGGATGAAGACAGCGACGAGCGAGGTACTCATGGAGAGTACGGTGAAACCGATTTCGCTGGCGCCCTTCATGGCGGCTTCAAAAGGCTTCATGCCGCCCTCGATGTGACGAGTGATATTTTCGATCACGACGATAGCATCGTCCACGACGAAACCGGTACAGATGGTGAGAGCCATGAGGGAGAGGTTGTCCAGGCTGTAGCCGCAAAGATACATGATGCCGAACGTTCCGATAAGGGAGAGCGGAACCGCGACGCTGGGAATGATGGTGGCCCAGGTATTCCGAAGAAACGCGAAGACGACGAGGATGACGAGAATGATGGAGATAAGCAGGGTGAGTTCAACCTCGTGAACGGAGGCCCGAATGGTGGTGCTGCGATCAATGGCTACGTTAAGGTGGAGAGAAGGAGAGATGGAGGCCCGCAGGACCGGCAGGGTGGCCATAATTCGGTCGACGGTATCAATCATGTTCGCGCCGGGTTGTCGGAAAATGGCGAGAAGAACCGAATTCTTTCCCCCGAACAGGCCCAAGTTGCGGGTGTCCTCGACCGAATCGACGACCTCGGCCACATCCCGCAGGCGAACGGGAGCGCCGGCATGACCTGCAACGATGAGCGATTGATACTCGTAAGCTTTGAAGATCTGATCGGAGTCCGCGACGTGCCAGGTTTTCTGGGCGTCTGAAAGTGAGCCCTTGGCAAGATTTGCGTTGGCGGCTTGAAGGGAAGAACGAATCCGCTCAAGACTAATGCCGTAACTGTTGAGCTGATAGGGATTGGCCTCGACGCGGACGGCGGGGCGTGAACTGCCCCACGTAAATACCTGACCGACGCCTTCCACCTGAGAGAGCTTTTGGGCGAGGATGGAATCGGCAGCGTCATAAATCTGCGGTCGTGGAATATTTTCCGAGGTCAAGGCGAGGATCAGGATGGGAGCATCAGCGGGATTGACTTTGCGATAGTTGGGCTGGCCAGGAAGGTCTGCCGGAAGCTGGCTTCGAGCGGCGTTGATGGCGGCTTGCACGTCGCGCGCGGCGGCGTTGATATCGCGATTGAGATCAAACTGAAGAGTGATATTGGTTGAACCGAGGCCGCTGGAAGATGTCATTTGCGTGACGCCCGCGATGCGGCCGAACTGGCGTTCGAGCGGAGTGGCAACAGCAGAGGCCATCGTTTCCGGGCTGGCGCCTGGGAAACCCGCGCCGACGGAAATTGTGGGGAAATCGACTTGGGGAAGCGGGGCAACAGGAAGAAAACGGAAGGCGACGATGCCGGAGAGAAGAATCGCGAAGGTGATGAGCGAAGTGGCCACTGGTCTGCGAATAAAAGGAGCCGAAAAATTTGTTGAGCTAACCATGACTCAATCTCCGCGTGCCGGCTCCTCGACAGGATTGCCCAGATGAAACGCGAAGCGGTGGGCCAGCCAATCGAAGGCGAGATAGACGACTGGGGTGGTGTAAAGCGTAAGAAGTTGGCTGAGGATGAGCCCGCCAACAATGGTGATGCCGAGTGGCCGACGCAACTCCGAACCTGCGCCGCTGCCTATTGCAAGAGGTAATGCACCGAGTAGAGCCGCCATGGTCGTCATCATGATGGGACGAAAGCGCAAAAGACAGGCTTCAAAGATGGCGTCGAGGGGCGACTTCCCTTCCTTGCGCTCCGCCTCAAGGGCGAAGTCAATCATCATGATGGCGTTTTTTTGCACAATGCCTATAAGCAGAATAATGCCAATGAGAGAAATGACGCTGAACTCCATGTGGAAAAGGAGGAGAGCAAGGATGGCGCCGACGCCCGCGGAAGGAAGCGTGGAGAGAATCGTAACGGGGTGAATGTAACTCTCGTACAAAACTCCGAGCACGATATAGACGGTGACGAGGGCGGCAAGGATGAGGAGCGGCTCATTCGCTAGCGAATTCAGAAAGGCCGCGGCAGTACCTTGGAACGTCGCCTGAATACTGGGAGGCATGTTCAATTCCTGCTTGGCCTTATTGATGGCGTTGACGGCGTCGCCAAGCGCCGCACCAGGAGCCAAGTTGAACGAGATGGTAACGACGGGAAACTGCCCTTGGTGGTTGATGGCCAAGGCAGTAGCGCCGGGCTCGAAACGCGTGAATGCGCTGAGGGGAACTTGCGGGGTCGCGGCGGAGGTGATGGCTTGCTGTTGAACGCTTGAAATATTGGAAGTAGAACCCGAAGAAGCCTGCTGGCCCGCGGAAGTGGACTTTACGTAAATGCTCTTAAGAGCGTCAGGATCCTGCTGGAACTGAGGATCGACCTCCAGGACGACGCGATATTGGTTGAGCTGGGTGAAAATAGTGGAGATCTGACGCTGACCGAAGGCGTCGTAAAGTGTGTTGTCAATATCCGCCGGGAGAATGCCCAGACGGGACGCGGTATCGCGATCGATGACCAGCGTGGCGAGGAGGCCCTGGTTCAACTGGTCGCTGGCAACATCGCGGACGTCCGGGAGCGAGCTGAGTTTGTCGATGAAGCGTGGCGTCCAATAGGCAAGCTCCTTTGCGTCCACGTCTTCGAGGCTGTATTGAAATTCCGTGCGGCTTACACGATCTTCGACAGTCAAATCCTGAACGGGTTGCATGAATAGAGAGATGCCGTCCACTTTGGCGACTTCGGGTTGGAGGCGGCGAATCACTTCGGAGGCACTAATTTTACGTTCGGCGAGGGGCTTGAGATTGATCTGGATGCGACCGGTGTTGAGAGTGGTATTGGTTCCGTCGATGCCGATGAAGGAGGAGAGACTTTCGACCGATGGGTCCTTGAGAATGACGTCAGCGAGCATCTTCTGGTGCTGGGTCATGGAGGTGAAGGAAATATTCTGCGCGGCTTCCGAAATACCCAGGATAAGCCCGGTGTCCTGCACGGGAAAGAAGCCTTTGGGCACGTAAATATAGAGGAGGATGGTGCCGACCAACGTGGCGAAAGTGACGAGGAGAGTGATCATGCGGTACTGCAGGACAAACTTCAAAGTGCGCCCGTAAAAGGCGATGACGGAATCGAAGGCGTGCTGCGACTTGCGATAAAACGCGCCCTGCTCTTCCTCTTTTTGATGACGAAGAAGTTTGGCGCACATCATCGGAGTGAGGGTGAGCGAGACGAAAGCAGAAATAAGAATCGTGATCGCAAGAGTTATGGCAAATTCGCGGAAAAGGCGGCCGACGATGTCGCCCATGAAGAGCAGAGGAATGAGCACGGCAATGAGAGAAACAGTGAGAGAAATGATGGTAAAGCCGATTTGCTCGGAGCCTTTGAGCGCGGCCTCGAGAGGAGAGTCTCCGTACTCGATGTAACGGCTGATGTTCTCAATCATGACAATGGCGTCGTCGACGACGAAACCAGTGGAGATAGTAAGCGCCATGAGGGAAAGGTTGTTGAGGCTGTAGCCGCAGAGGTACATAACGCCGAAAGTACCGACTATGGAGAGGGGAACGGCGAGCGCGGGAATAACGGTCGCGCGCACGCTTCGGAGAAAAAGGAAGATCACCAACACGACCAGACCGATGGTGAGCATCAGAGTGAACTGTACGTCCTCAACGGAGGCGCGAATGGTGGTGGTGCGGTCGGTAAGAATGTCGAGCTTCACTGACGCAGGAAGCGCGGCCTGGAGCTGCGGCAGAAGGTTCTTAACGCGGTCGACCACAGCGATGATGTTGGCGCCCGGCTGACGCTGGATATTCAGAATGACTGCCGGATTCTTGCCGGCCCAGGCAGCTTGTCTGACGTTTTCCGTTCCATCAAAGACCTTAGCAACGTCCGTAAGCCGGACGGGTGCACCTTTGCGATACGCGACGATGATGGGGCGGTAGCTGTCGCTGGAGATAAGCTGGTCGTTCGCGCCGATGGTATAGGCCTGATGAGCGCCGTCAAAGGTGCCCTTAGCCTGATCGACGTTTGCCGCGCCGAGGGCAGTTCTCAAGTCTTCCAAACTCAGACCGTAAGAAGCGAGCGCCGTGGGATTGGCTTGAATGCGTACGGCCGGGCGCTGGCCACCACTGATGCTGACGAGGCCTACCCCTGTCAGCTGGGAAATTTTCTGAGCGAGGGTGGTGTCCGTCAGATCTTCAACTTTCGATAACGGCAAAGAATCGGAAGTGAGGGCAAGCGTGAGGATGGGGGCGTCAGCGGGATTGATTTTGCTGTAGATAGGAGGATTCGGGAGCCCCTGAGGGAGAAGATTGGAAGCGCTATTGATCGAAGCTTGGACCTCTTGTTCAGCGATATCGATATTGAGATCGAGATTGAATTGCAGAGTGATGATGGAGCTGCCGAACGAACTCGTCGAGGTCATCTGGTTCAGACCGGGGATTTGGCCGAACTGACGCTCGAGAGGAGCGGTAACGGAAGAAGCCATGACCTCAGGACTGGCGCCGGGATAGAAGGTCTGAATTTGAATGGTAGGGTAGTCGACCTGAGGAAGCGCGGAGACCGGAAGTTGGCGGTAGGCCACAAAACCGACAAGCAGCACGCCGACCATCAAAAGAGTGGTGGCGACAGGCCGTAAGATGAACGGCCGGGACGGGCTCATCGAGACTTTTCTCCCGCGTTACTCCGGGCGGGATTGTTGGATTGTGTGCCGCGTTGCGCGGAAGGTTGTGCTGCCCCTACCCGTTCAGCACCGGTAGGAGAGGTGCTTGTGACAACCTTGCTTCCGTCCTGGAGCTTGTCCTGACCATCAATCACAACAATGTCGCCACCGTTGAGTCCGGAACTGATACCGATGTTGTTGCCGGTGGTTTGCGCGATGGTGACCGGACGGATGTTCGCGGTCTCGCCGCCTGAGATGACATAAACATAAGTGCCCTGAGGTCCGCGCTGAATGGCGGAGGCGGGAACGATAACCAAGTTTCGTCTGGTATCGACAAGCATGTGAACGTTGACGAACTGATTCGGGAAGAGAACATTATTCTCGTTGGAAAAGATGGATTTGAGTTTGTAAGTGCCGGTGGTGGGATCAATTTGATTGTCGATGGTGGCGAGCTTGCCGTCGGCAATCTTGGAGGTGTCATCGCGGTCAAAGGCTTCCACAGGAAGCTGGCCACCGCCCCGGAGTTTGATCAGAACCTGTTGAAGTTGATCCTGCGGCAGGGTGAAGATCACGGAAATGGGCTGGAGCTGGGTGATGACAAGGAGTCCACTGGTATCGGAGGCGTGTACGATGTTTCCCATATCGACGAGCCGCAAACCAACGCGGCCACTGATAGGCGCAGTGATATGGGCATAGACCAACTGAAGCTTGGCGTTGTCGATGGTGGCTTGGTCCGCTTTAATCGAACCTTGGTATTGACCGACCTGGGCTTGCTGGCTATCCACCTGCTGCTTGGGGACGACTCCTTCGTTGTACAGAAGCTGATATCGCTCGAAATCGACTTGCACGTCGTGGAGCTGAGCCTGGTCTTTAGCAAGCTGCCCTTCGGCCTGCTCCAACATGACCTGGTAGGGGCGCGGATCGATTTCGATGAGCGCATCGCCCTGGTGGACAAATTGGCCTTCGGTGAAATTTACTTTGACGATTTGGCCATCGACGCGGCTGCGAACGGTCACGGTATTAAAAGCCGTGACTGTACCTAGACCGATCAAGTACACAGGAAGGTCGCCCTTTTGGGCTGTGGCTACTACTACGGGAACGGTGAAGCCAGCGGACCCTGGACCTCCTCTACCCTTGCCGCTTGTGCCGGTGGCCGCTTTGCCGTCTGCCTCGCTCGTGGAGTGGGCTCCGCGGTAGTACCAAATACCAATGGCGACGACGCCGAGAATCAAGATCCAGAGCCACCAGCGGCTCTTGGCGGGCTGTGCCGCGGAGGAATCACGCGTGCCCGGTTCGGGAAGGTCAATGGAATTGAGGTGGCCCATCCGTGCGCTCCTATCGATAACAGCAATAATGCGAGTGAGTCTGCCGGGGCATGACAGCTGCGGGCCTACATTGAGGGGTTCCCCGCCCAATCTTTGAGCCTACCGGAAAAGTCAACCTGCGCATAGATAGGACGGATTTTAGGGGCAAATGGTTACTCAGCCTGAACATCGCGGAGAAGCTTCCGCGGGGAGCGGAATCAAGATCGTAGCAACTTCTGGCGTGGTCGCTCCGGGAGGAGATATTTGTGGTGGGCAGCAGGGTGGGCGAAAGTTTACACTATCGCTCCCGAAGATTTATCCGGGAGAATTTCCAACAGAGATACTGAAAAAGGCGGGTGAAAAGCGAAATGCTCAAAGGTCTAGTTATCGGCGTTCTGCTAGCGATAGTGCTGGTTGCCTGCGGCGGATACTTCTATTTTTCAACCGGGCGCGCGCCCGTGGCAGTAACAGATCCGCCGATGCCATTTGAGAAGAAATTAGCGAAGATGGCCTTACATGCACACATTGCAAAAGAGAAGATTCCAGAATCGCCTGTGGCTGCGGACGAACAGAGCTATCTGAGCGGCGCGGATGTTTACAAACAGAACTGCGCGGTCTGCCATGGGCTTCCGGATCAGCCGAAGACTACAATTGCGCAGGGAATGTACCCCCCTCCTCCGCAACTTTTCCATGGAGTTGGAGTGTCGGATGATCCGGCGTCCGAAAGTTATTGGAAGGCGGAAAACGGTATTCGGTTGACGGGAATGCCGGGGTTCAAAGGGCGTTTGACGGAAACGCAGATTTGGCAGGTGAGTGTCCTGCTCGCAAATTCGGACAAATTACCGGCTTCTGTGAAAGCGGCTTTGATCGCCACGCCGCCTCCCACCGGTCAGATCGGCGCTCCAGTGAGTACTGCAGCGCCTGCAGCTGTCACAACTCCACCAAAAACAAAACCATAAAGCTGCAGGCTGGCATTGAGGCGCGTTGGGGTGCGGGATGGCCGGGCGCAGCTCCCGCGATTGTTTAAGCTGGAAGAATTTACGCTGGACGGCTTGGCAGCGAATGGACCTGTTCCACTTTCCGAAGTTCCGGGAAACGCCACGCCCAGAGCGCGGTTACCACCAGAGTTCCGATACCCCCGATTACTACAGCGGGCACTGTTCCGAACCATTGCGCTGTCAGTCCGGACTCGAATTCACCGAACTCGTTAGAAGCGCCGATGAAGACCATGTCAACGGCGTTGACACGCCCGCGCATTTCGTCAGGCGTGGCGACCTGAATCAGTATGGCGCGGACAATCACGCTGACCATGTCCGTCGCGCCGACAAAAAATAGAGCCAACAGGGAAAGCGTCAGACTGCGGGAAAGACCGAAGAGGATCGTGAAGAAACCAAATCCGGCGACACACCACAACATGATGAGGCCGGCCTTGCGGCGGAATGGGCGGTGGGCGAGGAAAACGGCCATTGCGGCGGCGCCAACTCCAGGAGCAGTTCGAAGAAGACCAAGTCCCCACGGCCCCGTCAACAGAATTTCGCGCGCGTAAACCGGCAAGAGAGCGACCGCTCCTCCGAGGAAGACGGCAAACAAATCCAGGGAGATGGAGCCGAGAACCACCTTTTCGCGCCAGATGTAGCGAAGGCCGGCCAAGACGGTGGTCCAGTTAACGGGTTCGCGGGCGCGAGACCTTCTCTCTAATTTCATTTTCAGAGTGCAGGTGACCGCAACAATCGTCATGGCAATCGCCAAGACGTACACCGCGGCGGGACCGCGAAATGCCGCATAAATGATCCCCCCGAGCGCCGGACCGAGAATTGCCGCGCCCTGAAACATGGTGGAAGCCCAGGCAACCGCGTTGGGAAATACCTCTTCTGGCACCAATTGGGGGACGATGGCTCGGCTGACAGGTGCGTTGAACGCGCGAGCGATACCAAGAACCGCGAGAATAACAAAAATAAAGAAAACCGAGCCGGCTCCTCGAATCGCGCTAAGCAATAGCAATCCAAAGCAGACGCCATAGCCGAGGTAGCAAATGACGATAAGCTTTCGGCGGTCATGCCGATCGGCAACGTGCCCGGAAACCAGGAACAGGAGAATTCCTGGCAGAAACTGTACGAGTCCCACGAGTCCGAGGTCGAGGGGGCGCTTCGTGATTTCATAAACTTGCCAGCCGACCGCCACCGACTGCATTTCCATGGCAAGGACCATGCAGAAGCGGGCCGTTTGAAAAAGAACAAAGTTCGGATACTGGAATGCCGCACGGCCGGAGTCTATGGATTGCCCAGGTTCTGCCATCACGAAATACTCTGCCACAAAAATAATTCAAGGACGAGTCTCGGAAATGAAGGCGGAAGCTGGCGCGCCTACTCTTTCTCAGGCAAGGGATCGAGTTCGGCGCGCGCTGCACCCGAGGCTAGACTCTGCGTCTTTCGCCGGATCAACCAATAGGCAAGCGAAATTAGCAAAAGGCAGGGAGCAAAGGCGGGAACCGTGTATCGCAATCCCTCGACGTAAAAAGTGCTCGCCGCAATTCCCAAGAGAGCGGCAATTCCCAATACATTCGAATAGGGTGAAAAGCGGAGGCGCATTGGGAGTCGGGCGACACGCTCCCGGCCAAGTGTTCGCCGAAACGCGATGTGGGTGAGGAGAATGACGATCCAGACGAAAAACATGCCGGCCACGGCAACACCGTAGAGCATCAGGAATGCGCGCTTGGGAGCGTAAATCGCAAGAAGGATGGCGGCGACCATGCCAGCTGTCGAAATGGCAAGCGCGCGGCGAGGAACGCCGTTGCCGCTTAGGCGGCCGAGCCAACGCGGGGCGTAACGGCCTCGCGCGAGGGAAAAAAGCATGCGCGTTGTGAGGTAAAGATTTGTGTTGGAGCTCGAGAGTGCAGCCGTGATCACCACTACGTTCATAATGCCCGCGGCAAATGGGATGCCCACGGTCGAAAGAGCGCGTACAAACGGACTCCCGGTAAGATCGTTGCTAGTCTGATCCCACGGCGTCATCGCCAGCATGACGGTGATAGCGAGAACGTAGAAGATCACTAGGCGGAAAACAATCGTGCGCATTGCGCGCGGAATGGATTTTGCGGGATTTTGGGCTTCGCCTGCTGTGACAGCAATAACTTCAACGCCCATATAGCTTGTAATCGCCAGAGTAAGAGCAAGCCAGACGCCCTTCCAACCAAAAGGAAGAAATCCGCCATACGCGGTGAGATTGGATAGGCCAATCGCGGGAGCGGAACCGAAACCGAAGATGAGGACCACGCCCAGGACTATGAAAACGATGATGGCTACCACTTTTATCAAGGCGAACCAATACTCGAACTCGCCGAAACGCCCTACCTGGAGAGTGTTGACGGCCACCAGACAAATCGAGACGGCAGCCACCCAAACCCATTGTGGAACCGCGGGAAACCAAAACGCAAAATAGATCGCGACGGCTGTTACTTCCGCGCCGATGGCGATGATTTGCACCAACGCATAGGTGGCCCTAACTGAGAAACCAGCCCATGGACTGAGATAGGTTTGCGCGTAAACGCCGAAGGAGCCTGCCACCGGTTGCACCACAGCCATTTCTGCTAGCGAATAAGCGACGATCATGGCAATGAGCGCGCCAATCAGGTAGGTGATGATGACTCCGGGGCCCGCAAGGCGGATGGTTACGCTGCTGCCGAGGAACAGGCCGACTCCAATGGCGCCGCCAATGGCCAGCATGGTGAGCTGGCGCTGCGTCAGCCTGCGACGCAGGTCGTCAGCCTCAGAAGGGCTAGCAGTCGAGCCGTCGCCCATGGACTGCGGCGAGCGCGCAGGAAGAGGCTCGGAGATTTCACCCATGCCTGGTCAGATCAAGCAAAACGTTACCGAAGCTTCGAATTTCATCAGCTGTGTTGTAGTGAACGAGGGAGGCGCGGACGACGCCGCTGTCCTGGCGCAAGCCCAGGCGCTTCATCAGCCGCGGGGCGTACATATGGCCGTCGCGAATGCCGATTCCCGCGCGGGCTGCGGCCTCTGCGACATTGGCCGGTGCGATTTTTGGCAAATTGAAGCACAGTGTTGGCACGCGCTGGTGAACGCGTTCTTCTCCGGTTAAGCCGTAGACCTTAGCGCCGCATTCGTTTAGCACCTGCAACATTTCGAGTGAAAGAGACACTTCGTAAGCTCTGATGTTCCGCATCGCGCGGGCGAGATTGGCTGGCCGCGAATCTCTCTTCTCGCCGCATTGAACCGCTTCTGCTTGCTTGCCGAGTGACTCCAGATAGGAAATGGCGGCATCCATGCCCGCGACATTTTCATAAATAAAAGTGCCTGCTTCAATTTTCCCTGGCGGCTCATTGGGGATGAAATCTTCGCGGAACGTCGGGAGTTTTTGCAAGAGTTCGCGGCGTCCCCAGAGAAATCCCATGTGCGGCCCGAATATCTTGTAGCCGGAGCAGACGAGGTAGTCGCAATCCCAGGCTTGCACGTCGATCTGGCCGTGAGGAGCATAGTGAACGCAGTCGAGAAAGATTTCCGCCCCGGCCTGGTGAGCAATTTTGGCGGCACTTGCGACGTCTAAAATGGAACCGAGAGAATTCGAGGCGACGGTGCAGGCTATCAGGCGAGTTTTGGAGGATACGAGCGGTTTCAAGTCGTCAGCGTGGAGATTGCCATCATCGCCCATCTTCCACCAGACAAATTTCGCGCCCTCTTTCTCCAAGGCGAGCCACGTGGCGACGTTAGCCTCATGGTCCATGTCGGTCACAACGATTTCGTTGCGTTGGCCGAGCGTTTGTCCAATTGCGAGACTCACCAGGCGAATGAATGACGTGGCGTTCATCCCGAACGCAATTTCGCTCGGGTCACGCGCGTTCAAGAGATCCGCGACACTTTGGCGCGCGCGGGCAATCGTCGCATCGACTTCCTGGCTTTTCGCGTAACGCCCGCCGCGCTGGACGTTGCAATCGAGGAGATGGTGATTGACTGCATCGATCACCAGCTGCGGAACCTGAGCGCCCGCGGCATTGTCGAAGAAGGTGAATGCCGGGGCGCGATGAAGCGCCGGAAAGCACGAACGAATTTTGTCGATTGGAAAATGCAGGTGTGGCTTAGAAGAGATTTCCTGCCCGAGGACACTCTGCGATTTCGCCTGCAAGTTTCTGCTCCTGATGGAAATCGAATATGCGGAAAGGAAGGCTTGTGAAACGAACAAAGCGAACGCTATACCTCGGCTCTAGAGGCTGTCAAGGGAGTGTTTTCCGCCTGAAGTTCGCTTTCGGGTCTAGAATATGCCTCGACAATTTTGGCGAATAAGAAAGACAGCCCGCATGAGTAAGATCCTCGGAGAGCTTTATTCCGCCCTTCGGCGGCAATTCCGTGGCGACTTGTTGCGCCCCGACGATAGCGAATACGCCACCGCGCGAAGCATCTGGAACGGGATGGTAGCTCGCAAGCCAGGACTAATCGCGAGCTGCGCGGATGTCGCAGACGTGCAACTGGCGGTGCGAGAAGCTGCGGCGGCTGGTGTGGTGACAGCGATTCGCTGCGGCGGGCATAGCTTGGCGGGGTTCAGCACTTGTGACGATGGCCTGGTGATCGACCTTTCCCACATGCGGGCGGTCCATGTCGACGCGCAATCACGGCGTGCGCGATTTGAAGGCGGGTGCCTCCTTGGAAACATCGATGCCGCAACGCAGAAGGTCGGCCTCGCCTTTCCGGCCGGAGTCGTATCGCACACCGGAGCCGCCGGGCTTGTTTTAGGGGGCGGAACGGGCTGGCTGAACCGTTTGCACGGTCTGTCTTGCGACAACGTTACCGGCTTCACGCTCGTTGTCTCAGATGGATCAGTTGTCCGCGCAAGCGCCAAGGAGAATCCTGATCTCTTTTGGGCTTTGCGCGGCGGAGGGGGAAACTTTGGCGTGGTGACCGAGTTCGAAGTAAATCTTCACCCGGTCTCCTCTGTCCTTTTCGGAGCGGGCATGTGCTTGGGCGACGATATTGCCGCCATCGTGCAGCAATGGCGGGACTTCATGCCACAAGCCCCGGACAATTTGCGTTGGGGAATTTCTCTAACGATTGCGCCCCATACGGAAAACATTCCCGCCCACTTGCGCGGGCGCCCGGCGGCGAGTCAGGGCCTGGTTTGGATTGGTGACGCTGAAAAAGGGCGTTCGATGGTGGATCGCGTGCTGTCTTTTTGCAATCCAGTGGCGGTAACAAAGAGCGAGCTGTCGTTTCTCGCACTGCAGACGATGGCGGACGCTGAATTCCCGCATGGGCGAAGGTACTACACGAAGTCGGGCTACTTTAAGATTCTCGACGATCAGGATATTCGACGCATGGTGCAAGCGCTGGCAACAATTCCCTCCCCTGTCAGCCAGATCGAGCTCTCCTATCTCGGCGGTGCGGCAGCACGTGTTTCAGCCGGGGAGACGGCATTCGGCGATCGCAGCTCTCCGTTCATTGTTAACCTGCTCGGAAACTGGGCTGACCCTGGAGATGACGACGCAAACATCGCATGGATACGCGGGCTGTTCGCCCAGTTGCGGCCCTCCATGACGCCGGGCGTGTATGTGAATTTCATGAGTGGCGACGAACAGGAGCGCGTGTCCGAGGCGTATCGGGAACGATGGGACCGGCTAGTCGAGATCAAGACGCACTACGACCCGGACAACTTCTTTCGGTTGAACCAAAACGTGAGACCGCAGAAATCATCGAGAGGGCAATGAGAAGAAAGCAGCCGGCGCGTACGATGGTCATTTCGTGTACATCCGCAATGCCATCTAGATTTTCTTTCTAGAGGTTTATTGTTCGTTCGGCTACTGTTTTTCCACGCCGACGTAATAGAGATCGGTCGCCACGCCGAACTCGTCCTTCGTAAGCGGTGACTTCATGGTCTGCCAATCCGTCGTTGCTTGAATGAGTTGCCAGTTGTCTCGCTTTCCGACGCGCACAGCCATCGCAAAGCCGGGCTCATCGGCTTTCCAACGATACGAAACGGTGTCCTCCGCTCCATTGAATTTCAGTTCGAGAGTTGGAATTGCCGTGCGGCGAAGATACTGATTGAAGATCGGCGTCATATCCTTGCCGGTCTTCTGGTTGAAAAACTGCACGATGTCCTCGGTCATGATGTTCTTGTATTTGAAACGCTGGTAGAGATCGTGAATCAGCTTCCACCAGCGCGCGTCGTCATTCACAACGCTGCGCAACGTGTTCAGAAAAAGCGCGCCTTTGAAATACATATCTTGAGGAGGCTCGGCGTTGACGCCCCGTTCGGCGATGATCGGCACGGCGTTCTTCACCTTGGCTTTGTAGCCGTTGACATATTTGATCGCATCGTCGTGGCCGAACATGTATTCGACGTAAAGGCATTCGAGGTACGTCGTCCAGCCCTCGTGAATCCACATGTCGGACGGGTCGGCTGCCGTTACGGCGTTTCCAAACCACTCGTGCCCGCTTTCATGGATGATGATGAAATCGAACTTCAGGCTGACGCCCACGCCGGTCCAGTCACGCTCGAGATAGCCATTCGCGAAGTGGTTGCCGTAGGTCACGGCGCTCTGGTGCTCCATGCCGGAATACGGCGCTTCGATCAGCTTGTAGCCATCCTTCTTGAACGGATACTCGCCGAAATAGTGCTGGTAGGCCTCGAGCATGCCCTTGGCTTGCACGAACTGCTTTTTTGCCTTGTCCAAATCTTCGGGCAGGGCGTAGAAATCGAGCGGCAAGCCGCCGAGGTGATCGGAGAAGTGCCGATAGTTGCCGATGTTCAGTGAAACGTCGTAATTGTTGATGGGGTAGTGGACGAGCCAATCCCACCGCGTGTAGCCGTCGCCCAAGTCGGTTTTGCCCATGAACTTTCCGTTGGAGACGTCGACCAGATCATTCGGAATCGAGACGCTGATTTGCATGCTCTCGACTTCATCGCGCCACTGATCTTTGTTCGGCCACCAGATGCTCGCGCCGATTCCTTCGCAGGCGGTGTTAATCCAGGGGTGGCCGGACGGATCCTTGCGGAAAGCGATGCCGCCGAACCGGCCAGTTTCGAGAGGATTGCCGGAGTAGTAGAAGTCAATCGTGTAAACACGTCCGGCACGGAGTGTCTTCGGAAAGTCGACGAACACGGCGCCGAACTCGCGCTCGTACTTAAGTTCGGTTGTGTCAAAAAGAATCTTGTCGACCCTCAGGGCAGGATGGAGATCGAGCTGAATCCGCGTATCGTTCTTAAGCATCTTGAAGCGAATGGTGTTCTTCCCGCTAATGAACTTCTTTTCCGGGTCGACGCGGACGTCGAGATGGTAGAAGAGCAAATCGTTGTTGGCGCGATACGGACCGTACGCGCCGCGCAGGATGTTGGCTCGAGTCGGTGCCGATGGGGCCTGGGGCGGTTGCGGCGCCGGAGCCTGTTGAGAATTTGGAGTGGAATTGGGAGATGTAGTCTGGGCAGCGAGGGAGGCCGTGAGCCCGGCGGCAGCAACAAGAATGCGAAGAGGGCACAACACTAGTTGGGAAAGCGACATAGGGTATCTCGCAAGCGCAGATTTATACTTTATGCTAGAGCGCCATGCAAGCTTGGCGATCTGCCTCCCTTGCTGGAAGGACTGTGTCTGCGAGCCCAAATCATGCTGCGGGATCTTCGCGCGCAACCGTGTAGGAACTCAACGTGCGCATGTAATTGACCCGCTCGAATGCCGCCGGGTCCGGCGCGGAACGATAGCTCATGCTCCCCCGCATCTGCTGAATGGATTCGTACTGATGCTCATCCATCCAGCGCACAAGCTCGGCAATGACCGAGGAAGCGTGTCGAACGCCGTTTTGCAAGAGCGCCGAAGTCATCATGGCGACTTTGGCGCCCGCCATCGTGGACTTGATGACGTCTTCCGCGGTGTGTACGCCGCCGGTGATCGCGAGGTCCGACTGCACGCGGCCGTAGATGATGGCAACCCAATGCAGGCGAAGGAGGAGCTCCTGCGAATGGCTGAGAGCGAGCCGAGGTATGACTTCCATTTGTTCGATGTCGAAATCCGGCTGGTAAAAGCGATTGAAGAGAACAAGCGCGTTGGCGCCCGCCACATCAAGCTGCCCGGCGAGATTGGCCGGAGCCGTCAAGAAATGGGAAAGCTTTACGGCCACGGGTACGCGGAGCGATTTCTTCAGCTCGCGGACGAGATCGCAGTAGTCGTTTTCCACTTGAACGGAAGTGCGCAGCGGGTCGGTGACGAGCGAATAAAGGTTTAGCTCGATCGCATCGCAACCTGCTTGTTGCGCGTCGCGCGCGTACTGAAGCCATCCACCGCGAGAAGTGCCGTTTAGGCTTGCGACGACTGGAATCGAAACAGCCGATTTCGCCTTGCGAATCAGTTCGAGATAGCCGGCCGGGCCGAGATTGTAGTCGCTGAGAACCGGTAAATAGCTGAGAGCTTCACCGAAACTTTCCGTGCCGCGCGCGAGGTCGCGATTGAGATGTTCGCCTTCCACCAGGAGTTGCTCTTCGAAGATGGAGGGCAAGACTACGGCGGAGACGCCGCTGTCCTCGAGTGCGCGAATATTGGAAACGGACTCCCACAAAGGCGAAGAGGAAGCGACGATGGGGTTTTTCAACTTGAATCCCAGATAGGTAGTAGTGAGATCCATCATTTCTCTCCGGCTGGCAGCAATTCTTGTGCTGCTTCAGGCGACGACTCGAGCGGTCGCACGCGCAGTTCTTGGTTTCGCCCCGGCATAGCGGCTCGCGCTTCGTAGATTTCCCAACGCCGGGCGACGTCGTTCTCGGCCGACCGCAAAAGCGCGCGCGCTGTCTCTGGATCGCTGCGGGCAAGCATGGAATAGCGCGCTTCCGCGTAAACGTAATCCCGGAGAGGAATGGAGGGCGCCTTCGAATCGAGTTGGAACGAATTTTTTCCTTGTTGCTGGAGGCGGGGATCATAGCGAAACAGTGGCCAGTAGCCCGAGAGGACCGCGGCCTTCTGCTGTTGCATACCGAAGCCCATGTCGTAGCCATGCGCGATGCAGTGACTGTACGCAATGATGAGCGATGGGCCATCGAAGGACTCTGCTTCCTGAAAGGCCTTGAGAGTGTGCGTGTCGTTGCCGCCCATGGCCACTCGGGCAACGTAAACTTCGCCGTAGCTGATGGCTTCGAGCGCGAGGTCCTTCTTAGCGGTAGATTTGCCGGCGGCGGCGTACTTCGCGACGGCTCCGCGTGGAGTAGCTTTGGACATCTGCCCGCCGGTGTTCGAATACACTTCCGTGTCGAGGACGAGGATGTTGACGTTGGCGCCGGTGCTGAGCACGTGGTCCAATCCGCCGAAACCGATGTCGTAGGCCCAGCCATCACCGCCAACAATCCACAGGCTTTTCTTGATGAGTGAATCGCAGACAGCAAGAAGCTCCCGCACTTCCATCGAAGAGACATTCGCCAGAATTCTCTGGAGTGATCCGACGCGCTCCCTTTGCGCCATGATCCGGGCTTCCGTGGATTGATCGGCAGAAAGAATCTCGTTGCTCAGTGCTGCTCCAATTTGGTCGGAGTAGCGCGAAACGAGTGCGCGAGCGTAGTCCCCTTGCTTATCGAGAGCCAACTGGATACCGAGGCCGAACTCCGCGTTATCTTCAAAAAGAGAGTTCGACCAGGCGGGGCCTCGTCCTGCAGAATTCTTGGTGTACGGCGTGGTCGGCAAGTTGCCGCCATAGATCGACGAGCAACCAGTTGCGTTCGCTATGACCGCCCGATCGCCAAAAAGCTGCGTGAGCAACTTGATGTAAGGCGTTTCCCCACAGCCTGCGCAGGCGCCTGAAAACTCGAAGAGCGGCTCGAGAAGTTGGACGTTCTTCACTTGCGTGTGCGAAAGAAGGCCACGATCAAGTTCGGGTAGAGCCAGGAAGAATTCCCAATTCGCGCTTTCGCTCTCCCTGAGCGGCGGCTGGGAAGCCATGTTGATAGCTTTGTGCTTTGCCTCGCTCTTGCTCTTCACCGGGCATACTTCGACACAAAGCCTGCATCCGGTGCAGTCCTCGGGAGAGACTTGCAGCGTGTACTTCAAAGTTTCAAATTCGCGCCAACGAGGCATGGCGGACTTGAACGAAGACGGAGCACCGGCGAGTAACGAAGAGTCGTAAACTTTTGCGCGAATTACGGAATGCGGGCACGCGAGAACACATTTGCCGCACTGAATGCATAGGGGTTCATCCCAAACAGGAATCTCCTGGGCGATGTTGCGTTTATCCCATTTTGCGGTGCCTGTGGGAAAAGTGCCCCCAGGCGGCAGCGCGCTCACGGGCAGGCTGTCGCCGTGCCCGGAGATCATCGCGCCAAGGACATCGCGGACGAAGGATGGCGCGCGGGAAGAAACGGGAGGCAGGATGTTAAAGGTGCTGGAAGGCCGCTCTGGGACGTGCACTTCTTGCAGACTGGCCAAAGTGGCTTCCACGGCCGCAAAATTCTTCTGCACGACCGCTGCGCCCATCTTTCCGTAGGATTTTTGTATCGAAGATTTGATGGCAGCGATTGCTTCATCTCTGGGTAGGACGCCGCTGATTGCGAAAAAGCAGGTTTGCATGATGGTGTTCATACGCGAACCCATTCCCGTTTCGCGTGCAACCGCATAGCCGTCCACCACAAAGAATTTCAGGCGTTTCGCGATGATTTGTTCCTGAGTGTGCAGCGGGAGGTGCGGCCAAACCGTTTGTGCGTCAACGGGCGAGTTAAGCAGAAATATCGCTCCAGGCTCCGCGGCCTCAAGCACATCCATTCGTTCCAGGAAGTTGAATTGATGGCAAGCGACAAAATTCGCTTTGTTGATTAGGTAAGAGGATCGGATGGGCTGGGGTCCGAACCGAAGGTGCGAAACGGTGACGGACCCTGATTTCTTTGAGTCGTACACAAAATAGCCCTGTACGAAGTGGGTCGTCTCCTCACCAATGATTTTGATGGAGTTCTTGTTTGCCCCCACGGTTCCATCCGAGCCCAGGCCGTAAAAAATCGCCCGGGTACCTTCCGGATTTTCAGCGGAGAAGGCCGGATCATACTCGAGACTGGTGAACGAGACATCGTCCTTGATTCCGATCGTGAAGTGGTTGTGGGGATTTTCTTTTTTCAGTTCGTCGTACACCGCCCTCGCCATCGCAGGGGTAAACTCCTTGGAGGAAAGCCCAAAGCGGCCGCCGATAATTCGCGGCCGTGCAAGGAATGGAGCGCGCATGCCTGCTGAGGGATCGAAGGCCTCTGAAATGGCTGTAACAACGTCCGAATAGAGAGGTTCGCCGATGGCTCCAGGCTCTTTGGTGCGGTCGAGCACGGCAATGGCACGCGTTGTGGCAGGTAAAGCGGAAAGAAAAGCGTCGACGGCAACGGGTCGAAACAAGCGCACTTTCAGGAGGCCGACTTTTTCGCCCTTAGCCTGCAGGATGTCGATCGTCTCTTCCACCGCGCTCGCGGCCGAGCCCATCAAAACGATTACCCTCTCGGCGTCGGGAGCACCCACGTATTCGAAGAGATGGTAGGAACGGCCGGTGCGGTCTGCGAACTGGTCCATCACCTGCTGAACGATGGTTGGGCAAGCGGAATAGAAAGGATTTGCCGCCTCACGTGCCTGAAAGAAGACATCCGGATTCTGCGCCGTGCCACGCAAGACGGGGCGGTCGGGAGTTAAGGCTCGGTCCCGATGCTCGCGGATGCGCGCGTCGCTCATCATCGCGCGCAGATCCGCGTCTGAGAGCGGGACAATCTTTGCGATTTCGTGCGAGGTTCGGAAACCATCAAAGAAGTGCAGGAACGGGATGCGCGATTCGAGCGTGGCGGCGTGGGCAATCAGCGCCATATCCTGCGCTTCTTGCACAGAATTTGACGCAAGAAGCGCAAAACCAGTGGAACGCACGGCCATTACGTCGCTGTGATCGCCAAAGATCGATAGGGCGTGCGTAGCAATGGAGCGCGACGCCACATGGATTACGGCTGGCGTCAGCTCACCCGCGATCTTGTACATGTTGGGGATCATCAAGAGCAATCCCTGCGAAGCCGTAAAAGTTGTTCCCAAAGCTCCTGCCTGGATGGCGCCATGCAGCGCGCCTGCCGCTCCCGCTTCGCTTTGCAACTCAACCACGCGTGGTACCACACCCCAGATGTTCGTGCGCCCCTCATGGGACCACTGGTCCGACCATTCGCCCATGGGCGACGCCGGAGTGATGGGGTAGATGGCGATAACTTCGTTCAGCCGATAGGCAACGGAGGCGACGGCCTCGTTTCCGTCAAGAATGACCTTCGGGGGACCGCCGATCTCAGTCATTTGCGTGTGATCCTTTGGGGCTCTGAAGAACCTATGGACAACTTAGCCTCAAGGGAGACGGCTTGGACATGCGTCACATCACAAGGAAGTGTGACGTGGATCACAGGCGATGACCTACCTGCTTAGTCCCTCGCAATATTGCGAAGTAGCGGTTTGGAGTGCTGCAGCCCTGCTGCCGCTTTTCTCTTCGACCAGCACGACTCTATATTCGGCGAGGCTCAATTGGAACGGTTTGTTGAAAGAGCATCATCGAGCCAGAACTTCAGCCAGCTTCAGCAGTTCCAGATCGAGGCCTTTTCGCTTGCCAACGATTTCCGCCAGAGGCGTAGCTGCAATCTGCCCTTTGATAAGCCCGACGAGAACACCGAACTTCTCCTGGGCGACACACTCCGTTGCAGCCGCGCCGAACCGGGTAGCTAGCAACCTGTCAAACACGCCTGGCGTGCCGCCTCGTTGCACATGACCTAGCTTTACGACCCTCAAGTCGAACCCGATTCGTTCGCGATGCTGCTTGAAATAATTTGAGAGCCCTTCGGCATTGTATTTCGCGCCTTCGGCGACGACCACGGTGGCGTGCGTCTTCCCACGTTCAGAAGCCTGTCGCAGTTCGGAGGCTAGAACTTCGGGATCTGTCTCAGCCTCCGGAAGGACAATGCATTCCGCTCCGCCCGCAATGCCTGAAATCAAGGCTAGATAACCGCAGTTGCGGCCCATGACTTCGACGAGAAAGGCCCGTTCGTGGGAGGATGCCGTTACTTTGATGCGGTCTATGGATTCGAGCGCGACATTCAGCGCGGTGTCAACTCCGATAGTCATATCGGAACCGAAAAGGTCGTTGTCAATCGTCGAAGCAACGCCAACCACAGCGAGCCCTCGCTGAGCAAGAGCAAACGCTCCGGCTTGAGAACCATCGCCACCGATGACGACCAGTGCATCGATTCCGCGCTGCCGAAGGAATCGGATGGCGTTTACTTGCGCTTCTTCATCCTTGAAAGCTGGGCATCGCGTACTGCCGAGAATCGTGCCGCCGCGCTGAATGATTCCGCTAACATCGCGTGATCCGAGTTGCACGAATTCGTCATTCATCAATCCCGCGTACCCGTGGCGGACTCCAAAGACGCTCCAGCCTCGAGCGACTCCGGTTCGAACGACGGCACGAATTGCCGCGTTGATTCCCGGCGCATCGCCACCGCTCGTTACAACGGCAATTTGTTTCATCGAAAGGTCACCGAAGAGCCGGCGGTCAAGCCTTGCTCAGCGCTTAAGAGCCTCGATCGAATCTTATGATGCGGCTCGTCGGCCCGGTTTTATCCAAAACTCACACCCGTAAGCTATGCTCCTGCCGGTCTGCCGTGTCCCTGCGGGCTTGCGCCAACTTCAGTTCGCTGCGCACATCATCGAGATGGATGCGCCTCGTCAAAACTAAGCGGCTGCCGCCCTCGTTGCTTGTGCTGGTTTTGCCGGTGCTTTTTTCAAACGAATTTCCAGAAACTTCCCGTTAATGCACGCCGTGACGCTGAAAGGATCAATTTCGATGGGAAGCGTAACTTGACGGAACATAACTTCTTCCTGCCGAACTGAACTGCTTGGACTCAATGCGCTCGCCTGCTGCTTGGGCCGCGGCATCCCGCAAATGGTGAGGCGACGGGCTGCCACCCAAATATTGATCGTGCCTTCCTGAAAATTCGTGGCGTCCGCGCTCACCCAAAAACTGTCGTCAACGGCCATTCTTCCAATGCAGATTGGTCTCAATAATGCCGATTCGGCCTGACGCCAGTCTTCTTGTTCGTGCGATCCGGTGCCACGTTTCTCAAAAATCTCGAACGCGCGGCGCTTGACCGCCTCATGTATCCTTCGGGCTTGCTCCTCGGCCTCGACCACCACGATGTTCAGCTTTTCGCCAGCCCTCGAATGTTTCACTTCTCCTACTAGCCTCATGATGCACCCCCCGGTGCGCTTGTTCGCATGGGTGACATTTCATGTTCCCGCCCGGCGATGGCGCCCGATATGATTTCGGTCACTCCAAATTGTGACCCCGAACACATTTGCGTATTTGGATGGAGAGTAATGCGTAAGGCCCACGGATGGCTATGCGAAACCGGCGGGATGATATTTTTGCGAAACGCGATTGAAAAGCGGCGGGCGAGCCTGTAAGCCGGATTCTGTGCGGCGCGCCGACCTGTGAAGGACGGCATGTCGCGGCGATCATTCCTCTAGGCCGTGATTCGCACCACGGCTCCAGCAGCCTACCCGAGGGTTGCTCTCTGCGTTGGATTGCTCCATCGCACAGGAAGAGCACTTGGTTTCCCAAGCGTTCTCGGCGAGCCGGGCCGGCTCTCCCCTCCTATTTGGCCTTGCACCACGCGGGGTTTTCCGTGCCTCCGATGTTGCCACCGGAGCGGTGGGCTCTTACCCCACCTTTTCACCCTTGCCAAACTGAGCGAGCATTTCGAAGACGTCCCGCAGGTTTTCCTGCGCGATGCCACCGTGCTTCTCCCAGCCGGCGGTATATTCTCTGTGGCACTTTCCGTGAACCGTAGCACAGGCTTTAGCCTGTGCTCTTTGTGACTCGCACGCTTTCCGCGTGCGACTCAAGCACAAGCAAAGCGCACAGACTGAAGTCTGTGCTACCGTCCCCCTGGCGTTACCAGGCGCGTTGCCCTATTTCGTCACCGGCTCTCGCGAGCCTACGACGACGGTGTCCGGACTTTCCTCCCGCCCAGCCATCTTTCAATGACCAAGCCAG
>Ga0247680_1000011_pt1 | contig 142658 bp, 133 predicted proteins | sample CNK21_metaG_FD_182803 | JGI IMG/M metagenome (GOLD analysis project Ga0247680, IMG submission 182803) | Soil microbial communities from Purdue University Martell Research Forest, Indiana, United States - CNK21 | ecosystem: Environmental > Terrestrial > Soil > Temperate forest > Bulk soil...
CTCCATGGCAAATCATCGAGCGCCTCGCACCTCGTTCCCCGCTCGAACTCTGCTTGCTTCCACCCGTGTTTCTGGATTATTACCTCGACAACTCAGGGGGATACGATGTGGGTAGGCTTCCCTACGGTCTTGCACAGGTGGCTGCGACAGGCGACCATATTATCGGAAATAGAACAGCCAACCTTCCGTGTGTTGCCGGTGCTCTAAACCGGATGATAGACTGAAACGGTTCAAAGCCGAGCCCCCGGAGAGTCCATGCGCAGTTGTCGTGCTGTCATTCTATGTGTCGGAATCGGTTTGTTCGCGGCGGGCTGCCCGAAAGGCCAGACGGATTATAGCAAAGGGCGGAAGGCGGAGACGATACAGGACTATGACGCCGCGCTGGAATTTTACCAGAAGGCGCTTAAGTCCGACCCCAACAACGCCAGCTTCAAAATCAGGGTCAATCAAACGCGATTCCTGGCCGGAGAGCAACACGTTAAGCAGGGCGTGAAACAGCGGGAAAATGGCGACCTGCAAGGGGCGGCTGCCCAATTCCAACGGGCTCAAATGATTGATCCGTCGAGCGCGATCGCGAGCCAGGAACTGAAAAAGACCCTGGCTTTGATCGTGGAGCAAAACCATGCGGCCGATGGCACGCCCCCGATCGCAGAGAACGACACGGAACGGTTGATGTCGGCACCGCCTCAGCTCAAGCCATTATCAAATGCGCCCATCAACTATAAGGCATCCAACGACTCCAGGATCGTGTTCGACACCATCGGGAAGCTGGCAGGACTGACGATTATTTATGATCCAGACTTCCCGGCCCGGCGAATCACGGTGGATTTGAACAACGTAACCTTGGAGCAGGCGCTGGAAATTGTCTGCATTGAGAGCAAGGCGTTCTGGAAGCCCGTCACGGAAAACATCATCCTCGTCGCGCCAGACCAGGCGCAAAAGCGGAAGGACTATGAAGAAGAGGTGGTGAAGACATTTTATTTGTCCAACACGGTGACACCCCAAGACTTGACGGAGATCGTGACCGGAATGCGGCAATTCTTCGATTTGAGGCGCATTGCGCAGCTCAACTCACAGAACGCGATCGTTGTCCGCGCGACTCCAGACGTACTGACACTGATAGGCAAGGTGATCGACGACATCGACAAGGCTAAGCCGGAAGTAGTAATTCAGGTGGAAGTACTGGAGGCGCGCACAGATCGTCTGCGCAACCTTGGAGTCCTGCCGGGGCAAAGCGCATCGGTGGCGATAAATCCGAATGCGACAACGACGACCGGGAGCTCAACGACTTCGACGACGACAAACAACATTACGTTTAACACGTTGAGGACGTTGAACAGCAGTGATTACAGCGTGACACTGCCAAACTTTACGGCCAATGCAATTCTAACCGATACGTATACGAAGATTATTCAGAACCCTGAACTGCGATCGGTGGACGGGCAACAAGCCACACTTAAGATCGGGGACCGCATCCCGATTGCCACAGGAAGCTTCCAGGCCGGCGTCGGCGTGGGAGCGGTGGGCGCCGCTGGCCTGGTCAACCCGCTGGTCAACACACAGTTCCAATATCAGGATGTGGGCGTGAATATCACCCTCACTCCCAGGGTGCACCCAAATCATGAAATCAGCCTGAAATCAAAAATTGAAGTGTCTTCCGTCACGGGAACATCCACGATCGGCGGAATCAGCCAGCCCATCATCAGCCAGCGCGTTGCCGAGGAGGACATTCGGTTGAAGGATGGCGAGGCCAATATTCTTGGCGGGCTCATCCAGAGAACAGACACCAAGACGCTGAATGGGTGGCCGGGGTTGGCGAAGATCCCCATCATCCGTTACCTGTTTTCCACCGATAACGTGGACCATCAGGAAGACGAAGTGCTCATCGTGATGATTCCGCACATCGTCCGGCTGCCAGACTGGACGAAGGAAAATTTGCGAGGTGTGTATTCAGGTTCCGATCAAAATATTCAGGTAAGACGCGAAAGCGAGATCCGCGCACCAGTCCAGATTCCGGTCAAGCCCGCTGGGCAAACACCGGCCGGTGCGATGCCCGGAGTGGCGACGCCCACGCCCGGTGCAACTGCGCCATTTGTGAATCCCCCGCAAGGTCAACCGGGCAAGCTGCGATTCGAGCCGCAGGCCCTCACTCTGAAAGTGGGGGAGAGAAAAACGATTGCGGTGGTGGTGGACAACGTGAGCGACTTGTTCTCGATCCCGATGCTGCTGCAATTCAATCCGGCAGTGATCGGCATCGAGGATGTGCAGCACGCTGTCAGCGAGGGACAGCACGGCGGCTTCCTCTCCGGGGGGACTCAGGAAATCGCGATCGTAAAGAGTCTTGACGAACAGAAGGGGCAGGCCATCATATCCGCAACTCGGCAGCCAAATACGCAAGGCGTGAGCGGAAGCGGCACATTGCTTGGGATTGTGATCAAGGCGCTCGCACCGGGTTCCTCGAACTTATCGATCGTGCAGCAAAACGCCAAAGATTCGCAGCAGAGACCTATTCCGTTGATCACCGGTGAGGCAACGGTACAAGTTCAGCCCTAGTCCAACCAAAAGGAAAAGCGATGTTGCAGTGCGACTTTCGTACCAATTCTCGGTATCGCCAGCCGCGCCTTTCCTCGACAACAGGAATGACGCTTCTGGAATTAATTATAGCTTGCTCCATCCTTCTTGTTCTTTCCTCGATGGCGCTGCCGGTTTTCCGCTACACAGTAATACGGCAAAAAGAGTCCGAACTACATTACGATTTGCGGATCATGAAGGACGCGATAGACAGGTATAAAGACCTGGCCGATCAACATAAGTTTCGAACGGAAGTTGGCAGCGAGAATTATCCTCCTGATTTGGATACGCTGGTGAAGGGCGTGCAACTCGGGGCGGGAGACGACAAAAGGCTGCGTTTCCTGCGCAAGATTCCCGTGGACCCGATGACCGGGCAGGCCGACTGGGGATTGCGTTGCGTGTCCGATGACCCTGACTCGACAAGCTGGTGTGGAAAAAACATTTTTGATGTTTATTCGAAATCCACGAGCACTGCGCTCGATGGCACAAAGTATAGCGACTGGTAGTGCGGTCGAGGTGTGGGGATGAAGAATAATAGGCGGTGCTTAGAAGAGAGGGGCGCGATGCGGAAGCGCCGTGTGGGTGGTTTCGGCGCCGGTTTTACATTGATCGAGTTGATGATCGTGATCACGATCATTTTGATTCTGATAGGAATGGCCGCGCAGAGTTACGACAAGAGCATACAGCGATCGCGGGAGGCGGTGCTGAAGCATGATTTGCAGGTGATGCGTCAAGCGATTGATCAATTCACGCTCGATAAGCAGGCGGCACCGCAATCGTTGGACGATCTTCAGCAAGCTGGATACTTACGAGAAGTTCCCATAGATCCCATGACTCGCGCTAAGGATTGGGTGCCGGAATTCGACAACGTCGTGATGAGTCCAGACCAAGTGACCACGGGAATGGTCAATGTGCACTCGAACTCGGAGCGCACTTCGCCGTTTGAAGGGACAGCCTACAATACCTGGTAGGAATTCTCAGGCGAAAAGCGGAGCCATTGCCAATCGCAGAAACTCTAACTGACAGAACGGCGCTCGTTCATAGTCAGCGATGATCTGACGGACGCCTCTAAACTTGCCACAGCCGGCATGTGTGGTCGAGCAGGCGGATGCTCTCAGGGTTCATGAAGTCTCCGCGACACTAACTCAGCCAGGGCCCCGCGCCCTCCGCCGCTTCTCTGACCGCAGTCCGTTCAGCAGCCGGATGGCGTATTCCCGGTGAAGGGCGATGTTAGCGCAGGATTCAGTCGGAATCACGTTCCTGACTAGGTGTCCTGCCAACCGATGCCACTCATAAGTGGCCCGCAGATAGTTACATCTCCGTTTGTTCCCCAACCGGTCCTCCCCGTGTCCATGTTTTTGGTTGGGTTAACTGTTAAATGAAATGTCGTTGCCACTCTCGGTTACATTTTATACGGCGCGAAACGTGCACGCGAAACGTGCATTTGCAGAAGTGAAGCAAGTGGCGTAGTATCTAAAGCGCGGGGTGGAGCAGCCTGGTAGCTCGTCGGGCTCATAACCCGAAGGTCGTCAGTTCAAATCTGACCCCCGCAACCAATTCGATAAGGCCGGAAACCAGGATTCCGGCCTTTTTCTTTTGTGTAAGTCATAAGAAGTGAATTGTCGAGCGCCGAGCTTGGAGCCCGTTATCCGCCAACGTAGAGACCAAATGTTGAAGTCGATATCAACCAGGGAGCGTATCCACGTTTGGGTGGATAGCGGTCACTTGAAATTTTGCGTAGCTGAAATGGCCTTCTGGAAGCTCCCAACTTACGGCGACCGACGCCGGGATGCGTGTCCCACCGAATTCGCGGTAGTCGCTGCATAATCCCTTCCACGGCGTGAGGACTGTGCTTCCATTTACGCTGCGAAAGCGTTGCCCGCGCAACCCAACAAGCTTGCCTTCTCCATCGAATTCCACTATCGCGGTCACCGACCGACCCTCATGAACAAGTGTCGCCCGAGATGAATCGGAGTCAATGGACTCCCAGCGAATGCGATCGCCTACATAACCGACGGGAAACCAAACGACCTCGGCGAGCCATCGCAGAAGAGCTCCCTGGTCCAATTCCGTGCCGCTGGCGTCGACGAGCGTGAAGATCGAACAAAACTTGACGAGCATGTTGCCTCGACCGTCTATGAGCCGGTCGCAGGCTTCAATCCACAGGAGTGGAGCCACGCGAACTGTCGCTCGCCAGACGAAACCCGGCTCGCCAACAGTGAAGTATTCTTCTCCTTTAATTGGGAGCCATCGCTGCTTCGGATTGGTTCGAAACCAACCCACATGCCGGAGCAGCATTGTTCGTAGGGTAGTTGAGTCGCCCGCCAAAGCAAATTGTAGATATCTGCGAACGGGCTGCGGCAATTGTTCTCGCAAGGCAGCGAAGCGCTCGGGACCTACACCCTTTCCCGCGTGGCTAAGGAGTCTGCGCACCTCCCGAGCGATACGGCCGTGGAAGCGTCGCCGTGCCAGTACTCCCGCGATCCAAAGCACACAAACCGAAATGACGATTGTCAGTAAGGCGATGGGAAGAATGTTCATATGTGGCACCCCTTAACGGGGTCGGGCGCTCATCGGCACGCCCGGACTCGGAATAAACCTAAATAGCCACAACTCACAATACAGGCTATGTGGGCGGAGATAGTGAAGTTTCACGTTCAAAACTCCAGTTACCTGAACGCTTTTCTTCGCGGAGAAAGCCAAGGAGCGCCAACGTTATCGCCAGAACGATCGGGCCGATGACCACTCCGAGCGGACCGAATACTTTCAATCCTCCGAGGAGTGCAAAGAAGACATAAAGAGTCGAGAGGTTTGTGCGACCCCCGATCAGATACGGGCGCAACAAATTGTCTACAGGATGGACGACAATCATTGCCCATGCGAGAAGAATGAGGCCCTTGATCCAGTGACCGCTGAAGGCGAGCATCGAAATCGCGGGCAGGAGAACAATCGCTGTTCCAATTACCGGCAACAGCGCACAGAGTGTCGTGACGATGGCCCACAGGACAGGCGAAGTAACTCCCAAAATCCAGAAGGCGAGACCGGTTAGCGCGCCCTGGAGTGCAGCCATGGTAAGAGTCCCATATACGATGGCGTTGAGAGTGTCTTTAACGCGAGTGAATAGCCCTCTTGCTTGATCCGCATTGAGCGGGAGCAGAACAGCAGCGCGGCGCAACATCGCTCTGCCGTCTCGAAGAAAAAAGAACAAGATGAAGAAGGCAATCAAAGTGTTGGCAAGGAGCGCTGTCATGCTTCCAAGAGCGCCGGCCGTCATATTGAGAAGCGCAGCGACTCCCTTCTCAGCTTGGCTCACAGTCGCAGTTCGCAAATCAGAAGTGGAAATTGGAAGATAGCGGCTAACCAATTCCACTGCCCTCTCAAAAAGGTGAATGAGGTAAAGGCTTAGTCTCTCGCTCCCATCGCCCGAACTACTGAGCGATTGGTAGATGTCGCGCAGTCCCGTTACGAGCGAGCGTCCAAGAAATACGGCAGACAAAGCGATGAACAAAATGACTAAACACGTGGATAAGAGCGCGGAAACATTGCGATTCCGAATCCAGCGAAGAATCTGCGAGTGGAGAGGATAAAAAAGAACAGCCAAGACAGCGGAAAAGAGAATAGGCTCCAGGAAAGGAGCAATCAAAACATAGCAGAGATAGAGCGCGACAGCCGTCAGACCGAGCAAGAAGGCAAGGCCCGCACGACTCCTCAACTTGCTATTGTGCTCGGACACGTATCCCGTCCTTGAGCTCATTGGAGGGGTGCAGAATAACTTCTTGACCCGCAGTCAATCCTTGCAGGATTTCCACTTCGGTCTGATTTCGATGCCCGATTTGCACCGCTTTCCGACGAGCTCGCCCTCCCTCGATCACAAACACGCTCCAAGTTTCTCCCGTCCGAAATGCAGCGCTCCCGTGAATCTTCAGAACATTTTGTCCTTCCCAAGTCACGATCCGCGCCTCGACCCGGTAGCCATCACTGAGTCCGTCTGGGGGATCGGCGAAATCTGAAATAACATTCACCCGTTTTTCTTCGACACCCAACGCCGATATCTTTGTGAATCCTGCCGGTTCAATCAATCGAACCTTCGCGCGAATCGGATAGTCCCCTCCCCAGCCTTCTAAATAGACCGGTGCGCCCGGTTTCACATTCACGGCATCCGTTGTCAAAACATCCGTGACCACTTCGATTCGGTTTGGGTCCCCAATGATAAGCACAGGTGCGCCTGCGAGCACCACTCGCTCGCTTTTCTCTACAACTCGAAGAACATGCCCCGCTACTGGAGACCGGAGTAAGATGACTTTGTGAGTCGCATTAGAGGCATCCATGCCCACCAGACCCGATCTGGCCACCTTGATCTCGGAGGCCGCTGCTAATGCGTTGAATTTTGCCGCTTCGAACTCCTCTCCGCTGGTGGTCTTCGCAGTGCTCGCCTGCTCGAGCACTTGATTCGATACAATACCTTCTCTGGCAAGGCCTTCCACACGCGCGAGATCTCTCTTCGCCTGCTCATAATCCTCCCGAGCGTGAGCAAGGCGGGCATCCGCCAGGCGTTTCAGTGCGTCGGCCGCAGCGATCCGCGCCAGCACCTCCTCGCGCTGCTGCTGATTCAAGGGAACGGGTTCGATCCTTGCAACCTCTGCGTTCTCGTTGACCGCGTCTCCTTCCTCCAGCTCAACGCGCAATAGTCGCCCTGGAATTGGAGCTGCCACGACAAATCTGTCGTGCGCGCGGGTTTCACCATCCTCGTCGACCGTCACGCGCATAGGGCCGATCGTTGCTTTGGCGGATTCCACCGGTAAGGGGGAAGGTCGCAGAATAAGGAACAAAACTACGACACCCGCTGCGACCCCAACTGCAGCTGCCGATTTACGCACGCCTGAATTCTTCGCCACGTTATTCCCTCGTCTTAAGTACTTCGACCAAGTCCAAGTAGCGCAAGCGCCGGTAGATGAGAGCTGCAGTACACGCAGCCGCGGCTCCTAGGATCAAAACAGCCAGCCCGTATGTGCTCGCGTTCACGACCAGTGGCATGCGGTACAATTCCGTTCGCATCACTGCCGTTAAACCTGCGCAAATTCCATACCCCAACAAAAACCCAATAGGAATAGCGACCAGGGTTAGTAGCGCCTGCTCACCCAGCAGCATGAAGCCAATCTCGCGCTGGGTAAAACCAAGGACACGCAACGATGCGAGTTCGTGCCCACGCTCCGAAAGGGCAACTCGCGCCCCGTTGTAGACCATGGCCACCGCTATCAAGCATGCGAATAGATTCAGCGCCGTACTGGAGATGCGCAAGCTTTCGGCGATTGTCCGAAAGAAGCTTTGTAGCATCGCTTCTCGCACTGCCACGCCGGCTACGGCCGGTGTTCGTTTGAGGGTCGTATAGAGCTGAGGGAGCACGCTGCTATCAACGGCCAAATAGGCCCCGGAGATCGAGTGTCCTTCTCGCATCATTCGATTGAGAGAGGAGATATCCATGTAGGCGGAAAGGCCAATCATTTCATCCACGGTTCCGGCGACCTGCACCTCTCTCTTTGGCCTGTCACCCTCCAAAACTTCGATTTGGAGCGTATCTCCTGTTTTAGCGCCGAGGACCTCGGCAAGTTTATCTGTGAGCAACACACCATCCGGAGAAATACGCGCTATATCGAAATTCTTGCCTACCACCCGGCGCAGATCTCCGTTCGGTTCAAGTCCCTGCAAAGCGATTCGCTTCGAGTGATGCTCGTACCGGAGCCGCGCGGGTACCACACGGAACGGCTCGGAATGCAACACACCAATCAAGTGGTTTACGTCGAAGCGGGCTTGCTCACCATGAGGCTCGTACAAAGTGATCGTTACATCATCGCGCTGTGCCGTTCGAAACTGCACTCTGACCAAGTAATCGATGGCATCAAAAAAATAGAAACCTACGATAAGGATAGCCACTGCAACCGCCATCCCCACAACGGTCAAAGTCGCTTTCCACGGGCGACGCTCCAGATTTCTCAGAATCATGCGCGTGGAAATAGAGAACAAATGCCCGAACCCGAAACGTTCTACGACACCTTCATGAAACTTGGGGGGAGATTCCGGTCGCATGGCCTCGGCAGGAGGCAGGGCAACGGCAGTTCGCAAGGCGGAGACAGCCCCAAGGCATGCCGCGGCACCGCTAATCGCGACACTCCAAAAGAGGAGTCGAGGACTGGCCACAAAGTTAAGTTCGGGGAACCGAAAGAAATTCTGGTACATTCGGGAGAGGCCATTACCCATCCAAATTCCTAAAGGTACCCCTAGTGCTGTGCCAAAAAGGACGGCGGCAAGCCCGAAATTTAAGTAATGAATTCCCACCGCGATGTCGGTAAAGCCAAAAGCTTTCAACAGTCCAATGGGGTTTCTTTGCGTACTTACCAGCCGTGAAAGCACCACATGGATCAAGAAGGCTGCCACACCGAGAAAGATCGAGGGAACAAAGATACCGGTCACGCGATCCTGGGCAATTTCATCGGTCAAGAAGCGATTGGAGATTTGATCCTCCCGGCCGTAAGCGCCGAGGCCACCGTAGGGCGCAAGCAACCTGTCGAGGTTCTCGATAATCCCAGGTTCACTCGCGCCCGGCGCCAAGGACAAAGACACGTCATTGAAACCGCCCTCCATGTTGAAAAGCGGGCCGAGCGCCTCGCGACTCATCCACAGAACACCAAACCGCCGATTGTCGGGAAAGACTTCCGCCCCGCGAATCTCGTAAACGTATTCGGGAGACAGCGCTATGCCCACAATGCGCAGACGCTCCCACCGCCCGTTGATGACCGCGCCAACGGAGCTTCCCACATGCAGTCGATTGGCCGTCGCAAGCGATTCGCTCATCAATACTTCATCTGGCCTTCCGGCTTCGATATAGCGTCCGCTGCGCAAGTACAGACCATTCAAGAGGGGGCCTGGTCGCTCAGGGATGGAGATCAAACGGCCAATGGCCGGTTCATCCAAGCCCGGCACATCTAAATTCACCTCAACCACCACGCGCGTTTCCACGCTGCTTACGCCGGGCAAAGACGCGATTTGCTGAGTCAGAACATTGGGCGCTCGTTTAAGCTGTGCGAATACGTCGGCGAATCTGTAGCGCGTGTAATAGTCCTGTTGCGCGCGCTCAATGGATTCGTAAGCACCGCGCATTGTGACGTATGTAGCGATTCCGCAAGCCACAATCAGCCCAACCGTAAAGACCTGGCCTCGAAGATGCCAAAGGTCGCGCAGTAGCTTTCGGTTTAAGACGCTTACCCGCATGTCACCAAGCCAATTCCGCGGGTGAAGCCCGTCTATCGTTTTTCTGAACGTCCACAATCCGCCCGCTGCTGATACGGAGCACCCGGTCCGCCATTGCTGCAATTGCCGCATTGTGGGTGATCACCACGGTAATGGTCTTTAGCTCCCGATTCACTCGAGCCAGAATCTCTAGCACGAGCTTCCCGGTTGCGTAGTCGAGTGCGCCTGTCGGTTCGTCACACAAGAGCACTTCAGGCCTCTTGACGACGGCCCGTGCGATGGCCACACGCTGTTGCTCACCACCCGACAGCTGAGCTGGAAAGTGATGGAGGCGGTCTCCCAAGCCGACCATTCGCAAACACTCTTCCGCATTCAATGGATTGCTCGCTATCTCGGTTACCAGCGCCGTGTTTTCCAAAGCCGTCAGGCTTGGGATCAAGTTGTAGAATTGAAACACGAAGCCCACGTGTTCGCGGCGGAAGCGCGTCAGTTCTTCTCGGCTTGCCTCTGTTAGATTGTGATCCCGGTAGCGCACCTCACCGCTGGTGGGTAAGTCCAAGCCACCCAGGATATTTAGCAGTGTGGATTTACCACTGCCCGAAGGTCCCAGCATGACCACGAATTCGCCAGGCAACAGATCCAGGGTTACACCACGGAGGGCGTGAACCTCCACATCTCCCATGCGATAGACCTTGGTGATTTCGTGCATGTGGAAGACAGCGTCCACGGATACTGACGAGGCGTTCATCGAAGTCTCGATTCTAAGGTGCCAGCCCGAATCCGCGCCCTGAGACTCGCACATCCGGCCAGTAATACTTCACTGCTTGGGGTCAGTCACCGATTGAATCGGCGCAGCGCAGAGCGCTTCAACTGGTTGTCCCGGGGTGTATTCAAGTCTCTTCGGAGGCTCGCATCCCTGTTCACGGGTGATTTTCAAACTGGGCTTTCCCATTTCTTCCTTGTTCGCCGCTGCCGCGATCGGTGCCAGTTCTTTCTTCATTTGCTCGAACGCGGAAGTCTGCACGATCACGTCAGGTTTGGCTGGCAGAAACATGATCTCTCGCCTGGTATCTACCATCCTCTGATAGAAGGGAGGGTGAGTGCGGAACCAGCTTGCTCCGTTCACGTAGCCCTCGCGCGTGGCAATTTTGTCGAAAAACCGAATAAACCCACTTGGGTCATAGCCGGCGTTCCAAGAATATTGGATACCGAGCTGATCGGCCTCCATTTCGTAATCGCGGCTTACGCCGAGAAGATTCAGATTCAAGACCAGGCCAAGGCCGTAAAAGCCATACTGCAAAGCATAGTAGGTCCCAATGCCGGCGACGCCGCCAGTCAGAACAATCGCTGCTATCTGGGCTGCCTGATAGAAAATTCCGGCAATGGTGGCCCTCTTCATCAGCTTGTTGGCGTGTCGCGCGGCGTCATGTGCCATCTCATGCGCAATGACTCCGGCAAGCTCCGATTCATCGTCGGCTGCTTCGAGAAGGCCGCGTTCAAGGAAGAGGTAGCCGCCGGGGAGAGCGAACGCGTTAATTTCGCGCGATTGGAGCACCGCAACGTGGAGCGGAATCTTCAGGTCAGATTTCTGGGCGATGCGCTGTGCGACCGAATTCACGTACTTCTGAATTGTTTCGTCCTCAACTTCTGGTGGCAAGAGTCCCGACCGTTTCATTTCCTCGATGGCTTGCTGGCCTTTCTTGATGTCGTCTTGTTGATTCTCGGCGATAACGCGAAATCCGATATCCTTGACATCTCCCCAACGGCGATTCACGTACGCGCCACTGGCAATTTCCTGTTCTGTCTGCTTATAGAGAGCAGGCCATTTCTCAATGACGTCCAATTTCGCGTTCAGATTAGCGTATGCGGTTGGAATGGCATGTCCCGAAAGTGCCTGGGCTTCACTCCGCAGCAATTCGAGATTCTGGATTTTGCAGTGGATTTGACTGCGCTGGTCTTCCGTCAGGCTCGCCGTCTTCTTCTTGAGATCCTTCTGCGCAGTGTCGATTTCCTTTCCGTATTGTTTTCCATGATTCTTGAAGCGCGAAACGCAAAAGTCCTTGCCCTTCCCCAGGGCCTGCCGTTGCGCCTCAATCTCTGAGGCGCTGAATTCCAGAGTAGGTGCTAAATCAAAGAGCTCGGCGTAAGGCTTCTGCAAAAGAGCTCGGAGCGGACTCTGTTGCGATGAGTCCGCGCTTACAGGAAATTGCCCCAGGCCAGAGACCGTGTACATCTGTCTTGTGGACTTACCCTCTAGCGACACACCAAGAGAACTGATCTGTAGACTGACAGCCAACGCCACCAGGCGTCGAAACATGCTGTTCATATGGCTCTCCTCCAGTGAGCAGGCAACCTGCTATTGCTTGCTCCCACTCTTTTTCGCCACGTAGCCCTGACGAGCATAGACTTCGACTTTTCTAGTCCTTCCCTTCTTATCGACGACGCGCAGCGGGCGGCCGTCATTTGCCACGACCTCTACTTTCAACTTGTGATATTTGCCGTCGAGACTTTCCTTTGCAGGCGCAAACCCCAGGTCATATTCATTTCGAAGAAATCCCACTACGCTGCTGAAGATGTCGGGGATTTCGCCTTCGAATCTTGGGAAATAGGCGATCCCACCCGTGAGATTCGCAAACGCCTGCAGTTGATTCTTCGACAGTGGATAGCCGATGGCCGAGACACCGCTGCGCATTTGCGCCATTTGATACCCGCTCTCTGCAACACCAACACAAAATACCGTCACATCGTTCTGTTTGAGCCCGCTGAAGGTCTCGTCCAAAGTAGCCTTGCTGAAAGTGTCGACGCCGGTGGTTATGAGCAAAATGGACTTCTTGCCTTGAACATGCTCAAGTTTTTCGAGTGTGTCCAGAACGGCGTCAAACAAATTGGCCTCGCCAAACCCCGGGTACGGCAGGACGCTGAGCGCATCTTGTACCTCGGCCTTGTTGCGCGTGAAATCCACCCGAATGGTAGGCCGCATGTCATACGTTATGAGGGCTACCCAGTCCTTTCCATCGAGATGCCTCAGGAACCCACTGCCCCAATAGGCAGCCTTGTAAGCAAAGTAGTCGTAAGCGAGGCCGCTATATTCCATGAGAATGACGATAGTGATCGGTTCGACGGTCGGCGCGAAATGAGTGATGATTTGAGGCTTTCCGTTATCCAGGATACGAAAGTTTTCTTTCTTGAGGTTATCCAGGACGTTTCCAACTTCATCAGTCACAAGCACATCCAGCGCCACGAGATTGGACTCGAGCGAAATTGAATAGTCTGGGGACTTCGACTGTTGCTGAGGTTCAGCTTGGGGCGCTCTGGGAACTTCTTGTTGGGATGGATGTTCCTCTACAAAGGCGTGTGCTTTTGGCGACCTTTCATCTGCGAACGCGACTGACTGTGCGCCACATGTAATTACACAAACGACCAGGAGAAAGACCCGAAGCTTCTGCACCTTACTCATAAAATGTTCTCTCTGTTAGAACGCCGATGCATGAGGCTTGCCAGAGCAATGAGTGAATGTCGACGGCGTTTACCTTCCTCAGCTTTCGTGCTCGTGCAGATGCCATTCATTTCCAGCGGCTCGTGACTGCTTTGCCCTGTGTTTGTTCAACTTCCGTGTCGATGGCGTGCTTCGGCTCCCCTCTGCGTGCTGCCTAGTTGTGGGTCAGCCCGAAGGTAATAATGTGCCTCCATTTGGCCTCTCCCCGTGATTTCCATCACTGATTCAGGTGTTGGGAATCACTACCAATCGAAGGAGCGTCCCCCAGGTCATCTTGTGAGGCAAGAATCCTTGAACACAACAATGGGTTGTGTTCAAGGATTTTGACGGTGTGAGGCAGCCTAACAAGACCTGCTCCGCAACAACATGTGAATACATGCAGTTAGTTGTCTCAACACATTGGCATTTCTCTTGCGATGGAGAGGCTGTCGTTCGAATGATTTCGAACCTATGGAGGAATGCAAAATGTCAGGCACTCGGAAGGTCATATCACGGGCGTGCAGGGGGTTTGTTGCAACTGCGGTGGCGACTCTACTAACCACAGGCCAGCTGCCAGCAGCTCCCAGAGACGCGGCATCAACGAAAACTGTGCAGAACCTTGAGACCGCGCTTAACGGGGAGCGGAACGCACATGCACGTTATCTGGCGTTCGCGCAAAAAGCTGACGAAGAGGGTTACGGAGACGTCGCAAGCCTTTTCCGAGCAACGGCGGCCGCGGAGGAAATCCACGGTAATAACCACGAGGGTATGATTCACAAGCTGGGAGCCACTCCGAACGTTTCCATGGAAACGCCGGCTGTGAAATCCACTCGCGAGAATCTCGAAGCTGCGATTAACGGTGAAAACTACGAGTTTCAGACGATGTATCCCGAGTTTGTTGCACAGGCACGACAGGACGCATACGCACCGGCGATCGTGGCTCTTACGCAAGCGCAAAATACAGAAGTGGAACATGCCAAGTTCTTCGCAGATGCGTTGAAAAATCTGGATGGGCTCAAGGGCTCCAGCGCACGTACCTACTATGTTTGCACTGTGTGCGGGTTTACGACTGTGGATTTGAACTTTGCGAAGTGCAAGAACTGCTTCAAACCGAAAGAAAAATACAAAGCAGTGAGCTAAGCGGTCGGTCGAGGGACGGCCGCCCGCTCTGAGCGGGCGGCCACCAACCGTGAGGGAGAGGAGCAACAAGATGATTGCATTGCAAGCACTACCGCCCATACCAAGCTGGACCGAGCTTCACCCGCTCGTCATTCACTTTCCCATCGCACTGCTCCTTGTCGCGCCATTATTTATCGTCGCTGGGATTCTTATGAGCCCCTCTAAAGGCCGCCCTTTTCTAATCGCAGCGCTTGCCTTAATGGTCCTAGGAACGTCGGGAACTTTCCTTGCGGTAGCGACGGGCGAAGCAGCCGGAGAAGTAGCTCAACGCACACCAGCAGTGAGTGCGGTACTAGAGCGACATGAAGATCTCGCGGAGACTGCTCGAATTGTATTTTCCGTTCTGACTCTAATTTATGCGGCACTCTTGTTTCTCCCCCGCTTGTTGAAGCGCGAAGCAACCATCGTTTCGGCTCGCATCCTCCCACTTGCGTTTCTACTGTTTTACAGCGCGGGTGCAGTGATCCTGACGAATACAGCCCACAATGGCGGAAGACTCGTCCATGAATTAGGCGTTCGCGCGGGATTCGCTCAATCGAATGAAGCTTCTTTCGCCCCCACTCCGAACACTACAGACGTTCATGAAACCAAGCCCGAACGCTAAGTCGGAGGATGGCTCACTCAACCGCAGAGGGCTTGATACCATATTTTGAGAGCTTGTAGGACAGGTCGCTACGAGAGAGACCCAGGCGACGCGCAGCTTCTGCTTGTGCGCCGCCGGTTTCTTTTAATGCCCGCTCGATCAAGGTTTTCTCGGCTCCACTGAGAAATTCTCTGAGCTGAACAGATTCTGGAAGAAAATCGACCCAGTTTCTCGGAGCAGCGCCATCGGGGGTATCCAATTTTCGTCGAGAATCAGCGACAGGAAAACTTTCCAATTCAATCTGTTTGGACATAGCGAGAATACACGCTCGCTCAATAAGATTTCTGAGCTCGCGGATATTTCCAGGAAAAGAATAATTCATCAGATACTTCAGAGCTGCTGAACTGAGGTCGTGCTTCGGGACTTTGAGGTCTCGGGATGCTTGCTGCAGAAATAGCTCGCAAAGCGTTGGAATATCCTCTGGGTGGTCCCGCAAAGGTGGCACGGGAATAGGCACAACCGCGAGGCGATAGTACAGGTCCTCTCGAAATATTCCATCGCGCATCCGCTGTTGGAGATCACGATGGGTCGCCGCAATCACCCGAACATCGACTTGGCGAGGTCTGGTAGAACCGATCCGAACTACCTGGCCGTCTGTGAGCACGCGCAAGAGTTTAGCCTGTGCTTCCAGGGGCATTTCGCCAATCTCATCCAAAAAAAGTGTGCCTTCATGGGCAGCCTCAAAGAGGCCTCCGCGGCTTCGATCAGCTCCAGTGAAAGCGCCGCGTTCATGACCGAAGAGCTCGCTTTCCAAAAGTGTGGGCGGGAGCGCCGCACAATTGAGGGCGATAAAGGGTTTGGGTGAACGAGGACTGTTTCGGTGAACGGCTCGTGCGACAAGCTCTTTCCCGGTCCCGGTTTCGCCCAGGATCAGGACCGGGGCATTGGTTCGTGCCACCCGTGCTATGAGCTCACGCACCTTGTCCATCGCGACCGAGTTTCCGAAGATCTCGGAGGAACCCTCCAACCGGCCAACTGTTTCTCGCAGTAAATCATTCTCACGAAGGAGTGTTGTACGCTCACAAGCACGCTTCGCTGCTGCCCGTATGACTTCCGGCTGAAATGGCTTCGTGACGAAATCGAAGGCACCTTCCTTCATACTTTTCACGGCAAGTTCGATAGTCGCGAAGGCGGTGAGAAACACGACGGATAGTGTTGGATCAGCCTCGCGCACTGCGGCGAGCACGTCCAGACCTTCTCCGTCCCCCATCTTTTGATCAGTGAAAACAACATCAAAATCTTCTGCACCTAGATGAGCCCTGGCCTCGGCGAGTCCGCCCGCCTCCATCGAGACGTGCCGGTCAAGAGAAAGCGCGGACGCCAAGATTCTCCTCATATGCGGCTCGTCATCGACAATCAGGATGCGGCCCATTTTTTCTCACTTTCATCAGCGTTCGTAGAAATCGTCGCGGGCAGTTCAAGCGTAAAACAGACGCGTCCAGGTTCATTTATTCTCAAGAACAAATCTCCCCCATGAGCGCGAGCAATATTGCGCGCAATGGCGAGACCCAGGCCAGTGCCGTCTTGCTTTGTTGTGAAGAAGGGTTCAAAGATTTCCTTTAGCACAACTTCTGGAATTGCCGGCCCGGTGTTGTGGACCTCAAGCCAAATTACTCCTTTTTTGGTGGACAGCCCATCTAGGGTGACCGATTGTTCTGGTTGGGAAGCCTCGATTGCGTTCTTGACGAGATTCAACAAAGCCTGCTGTATCTTTGAGGCATCCATGTCGATATTCAATTCAGATGGTGAGTGGACATCCAGGCGAACGCCCTTTTCCAATGCATAGGCCTCGCAAGCACTCGCAACATACAAGAGCGTATCGGCCGCAGAAGCATATGCTTTGGTCAAAGGCTGAGGCCTCGCGTATGCCAGAAAGTCCGTGGTAAGTTTTTCAAGGCGAGCAGCCTCCTTGGCCGCGATGTCGAACATTTCCTGACGCTTGGGCTCGGCAAGATCATTTTGCAGAGCCAAGCTTAGCGAGCTCGAAATCATAGAAACAGGATTTCGAATTTCATGGGCGATGGCGCTCGATAGCCGGCCTACGGCAGCCAGTTTCTCCTCTTCCAATAGTCGTTGCCGCGTTTTGTGAAGCTCTTCAAAATTCCGCGCGAGATTCGCTTCGTTCTGCTGAAGGTGTTTAACCAAGACCCAAACTACGATGCCAACCACGGTGTAGATAAGAGATACGGTGCCGGCTTCCAGGTACTCGTTGAACTCGTTGGTGGCATGAATACGGTAGTATTCCCATACCCAAAAAACATTCAAAAGATCCGCAATTGTCACTACGAGTAGAGTTCCCGCCAAAGAAAAACGGAATGCAGCTTCCAAGATTGGAACAATCATCAGAGCAAAGTACTGGCTGGCTTCATGATTCGTGGCTGCCGCGACCAATGTCAGGCCAATATTGACGGAGATTGAGGTAATCGTTACAAACAAAATGAGCTTCGGCGTAATTGTGCAGGGCCCTGACTGAATCCAGTTGAGGATAGATGCATGAAAGAGAAATCCAATGCCCAACGCTACGAACAGCACGGGCGAGAGCCGGCCCCAGTAGGGGGCCAATAATACGTGAGCCAACAAAAGACAGGCAATTACGAAAAGATTCAAAATACTGAAAATGCTGACTTGTTGTCGGAAGGACATTAGGGAGGATTCGAGCCGTACTTGATCTGTTTTCATCGCAGGTCTTCAGAGGTAGATGTGCCCGTGCGCTGCCTGAGGGCTCATTCTACGTGGTCTGTTCGGTGCACGCCACGGATTCCCCTTGTTCAAGGAGAGCGTGGCAGTCAGCTGGACTTGATCTCAAACAGGAGAAAGGAACGGTTTTTCAATCTGCGCCTATCATCTCGGACGTGCCGGTTCCGAGGGCCTTTTCAAAACGCAGTCGGATCACTATGCCTCCGCCACCATCATTTTGGAGGCAGTAGGTCTGGGAGCAGCGACCACAGAGCCAGAAATGCTCAATCGAATGAGAATTGGCCGGCTCCCCATCATCCAAGGAGCGCTTGTGAAAACGAACAAATTGGCCTTGTCGATAGTCGAACTCTGCTCCACAAGCAAGATTGGCACACTCTGAAAACATAATTCATCCTCCGTTTGGGCCAGTCAGCCGCGTCATTCATCCAGGGTCCATTCACTTTTGGAGTTCTTTTCTCAAGGTGCAACTCCAGCCACGGCAAGACCGTTTCGCCGGAAACTTTCCCCAAGAGCGAACTTCAGAACTCGCTTCACTTGGTCGCGCTGCGGCGGCAGAGCCATATAATCAAATGCCCCGACGCGCAGGGCAGCCAAACATTCGTCCCACTCCCCCGTTCGAGAAACCGCAATGACTGGCACAGGTATTAGTCGTTTACGCATTTCCCCAATGATTGACTGAAGACTTTCATCGTGCGGGCAGTCATCAAACATGACGATCCGGATACCCTCGTCCTCCAGGATCTTGCGGCTTTCCGAAAGTGAGTTGCAGAGTATGGGTACCAATCCAATCGCAATGAGCACGTTTTGCAGAGCAAGACGATTCTCCTGAGACGGAGAAATTACAAGCACCTGAATAGGGGGTAATTCCCCGGCACCGCTGTTGGCTCTCATTGCCTCCCTCAGTCTTCAGGAACACCACTCCCGATAGGATTGAGACAAGATGACCAAGTTACAGGAGGCATGTGGCATGCCAATTGTTGAAGGAAAAAGAGACTCACAAAGCTCACAAAAGTAAGGTAGTTCGGGTCGATGCGAGATCGCATCACACTTGAAGCGTCAAAAACCTCGAACACCCCAACCTTGGCGTTCAAAAAATTGGACGAATCAAACCGTTCCATAGGGAAAACCTGGCGTCACTAATCGCGGCCATGCTCTTCCCTATCGGTCTGTTCTCTGAGAATCGAAGAACACTCCAACCACCTGGAACGCCCTCATTTCGAGGGAGTTCGCGGGCAGAGCAGCTTGACAGGCCTCCGGCGATGCGGACCTCCAAGCTAGCAACTTTCCTCAAATAGTGAATTCCGAGTTCCCTAGGAAAGCGGATTGCAGGTATTGCTTCCGGCATAGCAAAGATTGGGGAAACTCTGATGAGGAACCCGTCAACGGCAAAAGGAGACATTTCATGAGAACAAAAGAAGTGATGACAGGGACGCCCTACTACTGTCAACCAGAGACAAACCTGGGCTCAGCGACCGAGCTCATGTGGAATGCAAATTGCGGATTCCTTCCCGTCGAAGCAGGCGACGGAAAGGTGATCGGTGTGGTCACGGACCGCGACATTTGCATCGCCCTTGGGACGAGTGGTCGTTCTTCAGGCGACGTCACCGTGGCAGAAGTTATGTCGGGAAAGCTTTGCTCATGCGCCCCGGATGACGACATTCATGTAGCGCTGCAAACGTTGAGAGAAGGAAAAGTTCGCCGGTTGCCAGTCATTGCCGCGGACGGCTCTCTCGTCGGTGTCATTTCGATGGACGATATTGTTTTGCGGGCAGAACCACAAAGGCTAGGAAAGGAACCGGAGTTGTCTAGTGATGAGGTTGTAAGAACGTTTCGGACTATCAATGAACGACCGGTTCCGGTGGCAGTCAGGGCACAAGCTGCGGTCGCTTAGGGAACAAGGAAACCGAGTCAGTCACAGATGTAGATGGTCAGTGGGAGTTCCAGATTGCAGGACAAGCGGGGGCAAATTGCGCCGCTATGTACCTTACAAAAGGAGGAAACGAAATGTTGTACGGGAAAATGGTTGGTCGCGTTACCTTGGGTTTGTTTCTGGGAGCATTGGGATTTGCCGTTGGCACCGCGTGTGGTGCACAAAGCTCTAAGGATTCCAGGGAAGTCTCAGCAATCCTCGATGAAGTTAAAACCGAGGCTATTCAGCTCAGTCACGACGCCGACGAATTGAAATCGTTCGCGCATTCGACACTTACCTGGCACAGTCACGCTGTGAAGGTCGAGGAAATCAAGCGGCACGTCAACAACGCAGGAAAGTCCTTGAGCGAGCTCGACAGTGCAAAAGCAGAAGCTTCGCCGTGGCAGCAACAAGCCATCGATCGCATCAACCCGCTCTTGCGCGAGCTTGCTTCCAACGTTACAGCCACCATCGAGCATTTGAATCAGAAACCCATGCTCCTGCAGACAGGGCCCTATGCTGACTACGTAGCCGCGAACTACGAGTTGGCTTCCAATCTGGCGGAGTTGGTCTCCGACTATGTGGATTACGGGAGATCCAAAGCCAAGTCAGAAGAGCTTGCGACAAAACTGGAAACACCCGAAGAGTAGGGCTTCAATCTGTGCAGAGAGGGGCCGTCACGCAATTCATGTGTTCGGATTATGGGATCAAGTATTTTACTTAGGAGGAAAAAGTCATGCGGTTCGTTAAGATAGCATTAGTTGTAGTTACTCTCGCGCTATTCATTGGGTTCTTTTCAGTTCCTGCGCGCGCTGACACGTGGAATAAGAAAACCATCCTTACCTTCAGCCAGCCGATCGAAGTTCCGGGGAAAGTCCTTCCTGCTGGCACCTACACCTTCAAGCTTCTAGACTCCATATCCTATCGCCACATTGTCCAGATCTGGGACGAGGACGGAATGCGGCTAATCACCACAATCCTTGCAATTCCCAACTATCGATTGGAACCGACTGGTGAAACAGTCATCAAGTTCCATGAGAGGCCTGGCGACGCGCCGGATGCTCTGAGGGCATGGTTTTATCCAGGAGACAACTTCGGCCAAGAGTTCGTCTATCCCAAAACCAGAGCTATCCAGCTCGCCCAGGCGTCCAAGGAGATCGTTCCCGCAGAAACGGTCGAGCCCACCGAAAGTACTTTGAACACCGTTCCGCTCGTTGCGATCACGCCGGAAAAGAAAGAAGAGCCTGTAACGGAGGCAATCCAGGTACTTCCTTCGCACCATCCCGAGTATGTGGCAAGTGCGCCAGCGACCGCCGCTAAAGAGTTGCCAAAGACGGCCAGTTCGATCCCATTGCTCGGACTTTTGGGCCTTGCATCCGTCGGTCTAGGTCTCGGTCTAAAGCTGTTGGCAAAAAAATTCGCTTAGTTTTAAGCCGAACCCTTCGCGCCGCGGCGTTCTTCGCCGCGACGCGGGGAGGACTGACCATGAACCACTCACCTCGCGAAGACAATCTCAGAAAGCCCCAGCCCCTTTTCAAGGTTCCCCTGTTACTTTTGCTTCCAATAGCGTTCGTTTACCTGCGATCTGGACAATTGTTCGCCGCGTCTGAAGAACCAAAGCAAGCAACCATTTCCGTAACCACCGATCTCGTCGTCCTTCCCGTGAACGTGACGGATTCTAATGGCGCATTTGTGCCCGGCCTCCAAAAGCAACACTTTCGCGTGTATGAAGATGGAGCACTCCAGAGAGTCACGTTTTTTGCGGAGGAAGATATTCCGGTAACTGTGGGCTTGTTGGTGGACCACAGCCGTAGCATGGGTCCCAAATTGCCGGAAGTGAGGGCCGCCGTCTCCACGTTTGCGCATTCGAGCAACCCCGAAGATGAGATGTTCGTCATCGATTTCAGCGACCATGTATCGATCGAATCGTTAGGCGGAAAAGCTTTCACGAGTGATGTAAAAATCTTAGAAAGAGCTCTCCTTGGGATCTCGGCCCTGGGCCAGACTGCCCTTTATGATGCTGTGGGCGAGGGGTTGAAACACCTCCAACTCGGGGCACATGATAAGAAAGCTCTCGTCATCATCAGCGACGGTGGCGATAACGCGAGCCGCCTCAAGTATTCTGATGTTTTGCTCTTGGCAAGACGAAGCCACGTCCTAATCTATTCGATTGTTTTGGCGGGGAATTCGGAAGAAGAGGAAAACCCGCGAGCGCTTGAAAGACTTTGTAATGAGACTGGCGGCATTGCGTTCTTTCCGCATGATAACCAGAACATTTCTGATACCGCGAAAGCCATAGCTCGAGATCTTCGAGAGCAATACACGTTGGGGTATGCCCCTGAAAAAAGACCAAACGGGAATTCATTCAGGAAGATTGCGGTGAGAGTTGACGCGCCGCACCAAGGCCATCTTCATGTGCGAACCCGAACTGGATACTTGGCTCCTGCTGGAAAAGCGTCAGCGCTTCAATCCATGGGAGTCCGGCAATGAATCCCACAAGCCAAGCTTTACCGCGCCTGCGCGGACCGGTCCTGGTAGTCATTCATTGGACGTCCTATGTTTTTTTGCTGGCCGGGCTACTGGCGGCCGCGTATGCCGGCCATCTGATCGGGGACGCGCACATTTACCAAGCCATTGAATTTCACAGGTTTGATCATCGCGCTCCCCTCTCGGAACCACACGTTCCAATCATCGGTGAAGCTCTTGGTGAGATTGAAATACCAAGACTGACGCTCAAAGCTGTCATCCTGCACGGCAATTCTTCCCTGATCCTACGGCGAGGAGTTGCCCATCTTCCTGAGACAGCAATGCCGGGGGAATGGGGCAACGTCGTGCTTGCAGGTCACCGCGACACATTATTTCGCTCACTTCGCGGAATTCGCCCCGGAGATGTCATACGGCTGCGGGCCTACGCTGTAACGATCGAATACACAGTGGAGTCAATTCAAGTGGTTTCTCCAACAAATGTTCAAGTTTTGGAACCTTCAAATAGCCGGTCGTTAACACTCATCACTTGCTTCCCCTTTGAGTATGTAGGGCCGGCACCCAATCGTTTTATTGTTCACGCGGAGCAAACCTCCGTTGTTACGGAATGACTTATGGAGAAAAGCCTCCTCGTGCAGTCCTATTCGATAACCTTCGGCACATCTCCGAATTGGGTACACGGCCGAATGACATCGCATCGAAAAGCGGCCACCGCGTCTGGCACGAGAAGTGCACTGTCGTTGTTGGACCCATTGCATGATCATTTTCGGTGGACTTTTTCTGGCCTAAGGAGGCTCCTCATGAACGCGATCGCAACGAGAACTTCGCTCTCATTCAAAAATATCCTCTATGCTACTGATTTCTCCCCTGCAGCGGAAGCCGCGTTGCCATTTGTCTCAGAGATCGCCCGATGGTACGACTCACACGTCTTGGGCGTGCACGTGAGGACTCCAGATTCATACCCGTTGACTCCGTTTCCCTACCGCACTGAGGCAGCGGATGAGCAACTCAAGAATCTTAATTCTATGCTCGACGAACAACTTCAGGGCACCAAGCATGAAATCCGGGTCGGCGACGGCGAAGTCTGGGACTTCCTCTCGCGAGAGGAAAATCCTCTAAGCGCCCTTCTTATTTACGGTTACGAGCCGAGCCGTAACAGTTCCTTCGACTAATTTAGGGCCCCAGAGTTGTTCCTGTTCTCGATCTTGGGAACAACTGGGAACAAATCACCGTAGATTGCCCGTTCTAGGGCCATTGCAGCGCCGCGTTCCGCTTCCGCAGAAGTGTGCGTGTAGAAGTCTGCGGTCATCTTGATCATGGAGCGCCCGAGGAACTTTAGCGCCAGCTTCAGGTTTCCGGTCTGCCATAGCGCAGATTCGTTTCAGAGACGATCCAACTCTAGATGCCTCCCTGAACGATATGTCACTTCTCTTCCCGGGGATCGATAATCGAATGGTTTCCTCTCCACATTGCGTGCGGATTTCGAGGCCCTGGACATACCTCACTGAGGTACCCAGTCTTTGTGGGGCGCACTACAAACATGAACCAAAACTGCGCTGTTTCGCACAGACGTGAGCTGCGAAATAGCCTATCTTGACGAAGATCAGACTTTCAAATAACACGCTAATTGGAAGACGGTCCGTCGCTAGGACGCGCGAGATGGACGATCTGGTCTAAGGAGAGACAAATGGTAACTGAGAAGATAAAGAAATGCGCTCATCCGAACTGTTCGTGCACCGCTATGTCCGGAAAGTATTGCAGCGTGCAGTGCGAAACGATGGAAAAGGTTCCTGACATTGAGTGTAAATGTGGCCATCCAGGTTGCAAGGGCAAGATAGATTAGAGAGCTCGTTGCCCTCCGCAGGCTGCGCAACGCTTAGGAAAAGCAGATTACATTTTGTGAGGGAGGGATCCAATGAGGCCAAGCACACAAGATGAAGTAGAGGGCAAGTTTCATGACTTGAAAGGAAAAGTGAAGAAAAAAGCGGGCCAACTGACGAATGATCCCGATCTCGAAGACGAAGGCAGAGCAGAAGAGATCAGCGGGAAAGTCCAAGAAAAAGTCGGACAGGTGAAGAAAGTTCTCGGCAAATAGCGAAGCGGTTCCGCGCGGGGAGAGGCGGAATCCACAAAGCATCCCACCGGAAAGCGGAGCGTACCGAAGCAGAGATTCAAGGATATTCCAAAGCGAGAGGAGCCTCAAATGTTGCTGCTAATTATTGTGCTGTTGCTGTTGTTCGGCGGTGGCGGCGGTTATTACGGATACTCAAGATGGGGAAATCGCGGCGGGATGGGGATCGTCGGTGTCGTGCTCATCATCGCCCTGGTCGTGTACCTATTCGGCGGACTCCGAATATAAAAGAGTCGAATCACACTTTATCGTGTGCCTGGGAATAGGACTCAGTGAGGCCGAGCTATGAAAAACGGCGTCCGATCGGACCACCTTACAACGTGGAACGAAGTCTGCGATGCATTAGCGTATTTATCCCGCGATGACTTCGAACTTATACGTGCTCGCGACGCTGACATGGAACTGGAAGCTGACGTCAGCAATGGCGTACACATCCTTTGCGAGGAACTCGCGTGGTTGCGGGTTGGCAATGAAGCATTGGATTCCTGGTTGAACTGATCATGCAACTAGAGTGCAATTTCTTGCGCACTTTTGCAAGATTGGGGGAATAACCGGCAATACAGGAGCGCCTAGACAACAATGTGACCGCCGGAGTATTTCGAGCCATTTCAATATTCTTAGAAGCTGAAAGACCATTAATTTACGAGAGGAAAAATTATGCCTCGGGATTCCCACGAAAGAGCTGCAGAGCTTCACGAACTGGCCGCCCACGTCCACCGCGCAGCGGCTGCCCATCACGGAAAAGAAGATCACCTGACCGGACACGAACACTCCAAGCATGCGATGGAACACTCGGCCAAAGCGTTTAAGTACTCGCAAGAAGCGCACCAGAAATCCGAGAAGGCAACTGGCAAGCAATAAATCAAAGTAGCAAGCCGGGTCCGATGCCCATGCGCGCCCCGGGACAGTTCTATTGTGCACAGACATGGCACGAGAACCCTTCTACTGTTGGTCGAAGGGCATTACATTCTGATAACTCTTGGGCCGTGCGGCCTACTTAGATTTTTCAAAGAAGAGGCACGTCGCCTGATGTCAATTCAAGCGTGTATCAAAAAAAAGGAGAAATATGAGAGCAACTATGATTTCAAATGTATTGTTAGCGATACTCGCTGTTGGGACTTTTTCCGGATGCTCGAGCACACCTACGAAATCGGCGGATGTATCCGATGCCATCCGACAGTCGCTCGATCAAGCAGGGCTAAAGGATGTGAGCGTGAGCCAGGACAGGGACAAAGGCGTGGTTACACTCACCGGTACAACCACATCGGAGGCGGACAAAGCTCAAGCCGAATCCATAGCGAATTCCATCGGTGCAGGGCAAGTCATTGCCGACCAGATTGCCGTGCGGCCTCCTGGCGGAGAAAGCATCGCGAAAAAGGTGGACTCGGACCTGGACGAGGGTATCGAGAAGAACTTTGACGCCGTGCTGGTACAACACAGACTGGATAACGACATCAAGTACGGCGTCAAGAATGGCGTGATCACGCTAAAGGGCAATGTTAACTCGCAGGCGAAACGTGCCTCGGTGGAACACATGGCGGCCGGAGTGCCGAACGTTAGGCAAGTGGTGAATGAACTAGAAGTGAAGAACCAGAAAGCCAGTTCTACCGATTAGGAGTCTGGCGGAAGCCATACTCAGAAGGCAACCGTGGGTCCTCGGCCGAACTGCGTCGTTTTACATTAGACGACGGAAGAAATTTATGAGTAAATCAGCGGGCTTCAGTCGTTCGCAAATAGTACGTGTCCATGTTCATCTTTGTCGCGGTAGATGGGGTGCCGAGGGCTCCGAGGCAAGGCGCAAGGATTTGTTGGAGGGAGCGTTTTCGCCGACACGCATTCCTCGGAGGCGTCTTCTGTCAGTCCCATCCCTGCAGGCAAATTCAAAAGCAGAGTTTGTTCCTTGCCAGGTAGTTCACCGCTCAAGTAAGCGTCTATGTTCTTTTCGATGTCCGCCGGGAAGGGCGGCGGGGGACCTACGAGCTTTTCCTGGTATATCTTCAGCATCATTTCTCTGAATACCGGAAGCGCGACCCGGCCGCCTGTTTTCTGCCTGCCCAGCGTTCGATTGTCATCAAAGCCGATGCGCACTGCTACGGTGATCCCGGCGGGGCCATAGATGGATCCAACAAAAAGAGTGTCTCGATAATCGTTCGTAGTGCCGGTCTTACCCATTACAGGGGGGAAGGCACGCGAGTCAAGCGCGTGAGCTGTGCCCGAGGGGATACGCACAACACCACGCAGGCCTTCCTGAATCAGGGACAATCCAAACATGGCAGCATTCGATCCGCAGGAAGGCCGCTGGTAGCTGTAAACAACTTCCCCATCCAGCCTCTCGATTCTATCTACTACGTGTGGATCCGCGAGTATGCCGCTAGGAAAGCGTCGAATGTTTGAGTAGGTGTCCGGCAAAAGAGTTGCGCAATCGTGGAGCGCAAACCAAAGTTCCGCGTGGCCCCTGCGCACCTTTCCGATGGTCGAGCGGTTGAAACATCAATATCCCAGGTTGAGGCGAAGAAGGCTGTGCTATATGGCTGACATTCGGAAACTCTGTCCAGGTTTGATGTAATGCCATCGAGGGGTAGTCAGGTGGATGAATCAGGCATCCACGAGGGTGAGGGGCGGTGAACCGTACTTAAGGGAAGCACGACACGCCTTAGGAGGGGAGAGGGGGCCGTCGAGTGCTTTCGGTCGCTACATGTCGACCTAGTAGCAGGCCCCCTCATCGAAGGGGTACGACCTAATTGAGGAGTTCGTGAGATGGAACTCAGTCTAGGCGAAAAGACGCCCGTCAAGTCGGCAGCGTTTAGCTGTCGAAGGGCCCGTTTTCTACCCGACAGAGTTGTTAAACGGCGAGGGAGTGAAAAGAACTCGGCCCAGCCCTGCTCTCCGGTCCCTAACATGCTCCTCTCGCCGTTTATGAAGTGATCCTACGGGCACTGAAACTATCTGTCTGTTCCATTTTATACACCTCTTTGATCAGAGCGAAACCCAGATGACAGGTATGCGAGAAAGGTGAAGGCGGGCAACCTTCGCTGCGCGATTGACAATCTTCATACCATTACAAGGCTCCGATACTCTGGGACGATGGCCTCCGCCCCGCAGAAGCAGTGGATTATCTTATCGGTCTGCGATTATGTCCTGTATCGAACAGCCTCGCGCGCGCAGTGACTGCATACTAGCTGGCAGCCGAGCACCCAGACTTGGATTTCTTAGCCTGCGGAGGAAGACAAAATAAAAGTCAGACACTGGGCCTATCGCCAGTGTCTTGTGAAACAGCCCCAAGACTATCGTCAATACTGAAAGCTGATCCTTGGCCAGCAGAACTTGCAATGGAATGGGCGCCACGGTCATCAGGAAGGACGTTGAGAAGAGCGGCCATTTGGCCGAGTTCTCATCTGCCTCAGACTACATCGCTCATGAGCTAAGCAGTCGGCAGATGAGGCGAACAAAACAGATCAGTTTCGTCAGAGGAAGTGATTTAATTCGTGGCGTTCTTTCATCGCGAAGCAGCAATGCGGACGGCACACATGATTTCGTGACTTAAATCGCTATCAAGATGCGGTAGTGCAAGCCTTATAACCCTCCGCTCTCGGTGATCCGAAGACTTGCGGTTCTCTTTCGAAGCAAACGGGGAAATGGATGGCGACTCAAGTTTTTAATGCCACAAAAATAAAGGAAGATCGTTTAATTGGGGCCGGCCAGCTTGGCGACGTTCAAGCGCTCAACGCGCTTTTCCTTCGGCATCATCAATCCCTTTTTCATTCTGTGCTGCGTGTAATGGGCAACCACGAAGACGCAGAAGACGCTCTGCAGGACGGCCTTCTTTCGGCTTTTCGAAATGTAAAAAGCTTCGAGGGCCGCTCACAATTCTCGACATGGCTCACGAGAGTCGTTATAAACGCTGCCCTCATGCGTCGGCGCAGTATGGCCTCCCGCCCAGTCATGGCAGGGGGCGAGCTTCAAACCACTACTGAAACCGCACTCACGGAACGCTTGGTCTCGAAGAGCCTGACACCCGAACAACTTCTCGGCCGAATGGAAATTCGTGAGATGTTCAAGGATCGCATCAGGGAGCTCTCCCCGATTCTTCGCACCGTGTTTCTCCTGCGCGTTATGCGGGAGTGCACAACCAATGAAACCGCGAAGATATTGAGCGTGCCAGTAAACACCGTAAAAGCCCGGCTCTGGCGCGCGCGCCGTCAACTTGCCAAGAGCCTGAGCCGAAGTTCATTTCATGTAGTAAACGCACCGTCGATTCATCCCTCTCGACCCGCCTCGCCTCCGGTCGCTTAAAGTTGCGGCGGCTTCCAGATGGGCTGATCGGGAATGCCGCCCAAAAGCTTACTCCTCGTGCTTGCGCACATCTGTCCACTCATGGACAGTTCACGGATGAGAGTGGGAAATGCACCATTCGCTGCGAAAAGTTCTCCGGAGCTAAGTATCGCCAGTAACCCACTCAATCCACTGGACTTGTTTGCGTTCAACAGTGGTCCAAGGACCACGCGGGGGCGGGCCGGTACTGTGCAATATTGAACAGTCAGAAAATCGGCGCTCCATGTTATTCTGGCGCATGGTGTCCTCCCAGGTTCGACGTGTATCCGCCCAGGGCCTTCGCTCTCCCAAGAAAGCGCATTGGGGAAGTACTGAATTCAACGCGAAAGCATTTCTCGATTCTACAGGTCTCGGAAGAACAGTAAGCAAGTTTGCAGTAAGAGAAACTATCTTCGCGCAGGGCGATCCCGCGAAAAGCGTCATCTACATTCAAGAAGGTGGCGTGAAGCTGAGTGTGGTTAATGAAGTGGGTAAAGAGGCAGTTGTGGCTATCCTCGGACCGGGAGATTTTTTTGGGGAAGCGTGCCTTGCAGGCCAGGCAGTTTGCATGGGGACGGCGACCGCGATTGCACCCGCGACCGTGCTGGTCATCGAAAAGAGCGAGATGATTCGCGTACTCCATGAAGAGCACGAGTTCTCCGACCGTTTCATCTCTTACATGCTGACACGAAACATCCGAGTTGAGGAGGACTTGGTCGACCAGTTGTTTAACTCCAGCGAGAAAAGACTTGCGCGAACGCTACTGCTGCTTGCGCGGTATGGCCTTCCAGGCCACACGCAAAAGATTCTGCCGAATGTGTCGCAAGAGACGCTGGCGGAGATGATCGGCACCACGCGGTCCCGTGTGAATTTCTTCATGAACAAATTCAGGAAGCTGGGCTTCATCCAATACGACGGCCAGATCCTCGTAAATGATTCCCTCCTCAGTGTAGTCCTGCACGATTAAGCCGGGATTGCGAATTTGATAGAACGAAAGAGCCGAGGGAGACTCCTGACTGGTATAAACGGCCATTTTGTCGCTAAACGAACCCCAGGGGTCTTTCATGACGTTCAACATCGGCGAGGATGGATTTCTGGAAGAAATTCTAAGTAACAACGGGAGCCGACTCTTGGCGTTTTTTTGACTTCATCTCTACACCCTCAGGCCTATCGGATCAGAGTGCCAACTGCCGCGGGAGCTACGCTCAATCGTTCAACGAGAAGCCAAAGGCGGTTTTGTCGAAAGAGGCGTATCCGAGAACACTTCCTTGGCGGCGGGTGGAAGATCCTGCATGTGGCTTAAAAATGTCACCAGTTGCCAGAGTTGATATTCGTTCAAAACGTTTTTCCACCCGGGCATGGCGGTCCAGCGTATGCCGTGTTGCAGGATATAAAAATTATGGTTCTCCGGCATGTCAGGCTTGTCGTCTACGAACTGGGGTGCGGGAGGATTCAGGGAATCGGCAAGGAGAGATTTGGGATGCGCGGGATCGCCGTGGCAGAGTGTGCAGTGGTCGCGGTAAAGACGCGCTCCAGCGGCCAAGTCCTTCTCGTTCGGTGTTACGGGATTCGTTATTTTGGGGGCAGCACGTGCGACGCTTGCGTCCATAGCTCGCCCGGCGACAGCGGTTTCTATCTTGGACGGAGGATTGTCGGCGCGCATATTGACGAAACCGATTAGGGCAAAAAGGATTCCCAGAGCAAGAATGAGAATCACGGTCACGATGCCCAAGACGAAACCTTTCATTGCGCCCTCCTGTTATCAACTGGGTAGGCAGGCGGCAGGTCCGAGTTTGCCCCGCCACTTGTAGAATTGCCCGCCAAGGTTGAATGTGTCAATTCATAAAAAAATAAGCCGAAGTTGCAGGCCATGCTACTACTCCTTGAGCACCGTTGCATTTATCAAGTGGATCCGGGATCTGTCATTGTCGGACGTTCATGAATCTCGCTACCAGAAGGAACGATTGAGCTTGCCCGAGTCCCGGTGCACGCTGAAACACTCCGGATGCCGCGTTGCGAGTTCCGCGTCAGCTGCAGTTACGATTGCGTCTGCGTCTGGGTTCGCGCCACGCAAAGCAAGCTTGCGCAAGAAGCAGTGAGGGCACGACTCCCAATGAAATGCGAATAAGAGTTCTCGCTCAGCTCATGCTTAACCGTTCGACTAGAGTTTTTCAACGCTATCGCGCGATGAGTCTTTACACCCCGTCGCGTGGCTTTTCCTTGCGGACGAAGATATTGTCTTGAGTGGGTTCGCCGTCGCACTCCAGGGCGATGGTGGTAACTGGACGATCGGGCGCTTCTACAGGCAGACCGGTTAGACGGACGCGGAACCGGTCCTGTTGGAAATTCACCTTCTCGCCGGAAGCAAGGAATCGGGCAGACTTCACCTGGGCTTGCAAACCGGCGATGGCTACGTAATCGCCGGGCCAGAAGTGCACGTGCATGTACAGGATGTTGCCTTTTCGAGTGAAGCTCGCGTAATTCGAGCGGCGCGGTTGACACGGATCAGAGCCGTAGATGGCCTTGCCGTTGCGGCGCAGCCATTGCCCCACCTCCGTCAGGACGCGAACCGATTCCTCGGGGACGGTTCCGTCGGCGCGCGGGCCGATGTTCAGCAGATAGTTGCCTGTATCGCGAGAGCAAGAAATCAGATTCTGGATGACGCGCCGCGGGCTCTTCCAATCGTCATCGGCGCGTTGATAACCCCAACTGTCGTTCAGCGTCATGCAAGACTCCCACGCGCGTCCCTCTTTGTCGGCAGTGATCTGCTGTTCCGGGGTGGAAAAATCTCCGGGGAGCTTGTTGCGGTTATTGACGATGATGTCCGGTTGCAGTTCAAAGACCATCTTGTTCATGCGTTCGGATTCCCAACCTGCCGCATCCAGGGGCCAGGACACGTCATACCAGAGCACGTCGATCTTCCCGTAATTCGTCAGCAGTTCGCGAACATGCGTATGGATGTACTCGACGAAGCGTTTACGCGCATCTTCATCTGTAGCGCAACGTGCTCCGTCGGGGTGGTGCCAGTCCATCAACGAATAGTAGAAACCCACTCGCATATTCTCCGCGCGTGCGGCCTCGACATATTCACGCACGAGATCGCGGCCCGGTCCTTGTTTCGGCGAGCAGTAATCAGTGGTCTTGGTATCGAAGTGGCAAAACCCTTCGTGGTGCTTGGTGGTCATCACCATATAGCGCATGCCGGTTTCCTTGGCAATTTTGGCCCAATGTCGGGCGGGAAAAGGCTTGGGCTTGAATTGCTTGGCGAGTGGCGCGTACTCGGACACTGGAATGCCCTCGTTTTCCATGACCCATTCGTGGCGGCCGATCACGCTGTAGAGGCCCCAGTGGATAAACATGCCAAACCGAGCTTCGTGCCACCACTTCATGCGGCGGTCGCGATCGGCGTCCTGTGGTGACGTGGAAGCTCCCGCAGGAGGCGTCGATTGGCGTGAGAGAAGTGCACTTCGGCTCTCCGCGCTACTCACGTTCAACGGAAGCGCCGCGGCGGCTGCGGCCGCGCCAGTTCCGATCACCCAATCACGGCGAGAAATACGATTCTTAATCATCAGTTCTATCCTCTCTGGACGAAATGAATTTTGTATGCATGGCAGCGGACGCATCTCCCGTTATTCGCCGCTCGCGCATCAGGTTGCAGCGTGCGAAGCGCTCTGCGGCTTCAGTTCTAACTTCGCTCCAGACTTCAGCAGCGGATCCGCGCCATTTCAACCGCGCAGATTGAAAAAGCCTCCATCCAGCGGGTAGTCAGCCCCAGTGACGAACGCGCTGGCATCAGAACAGAGAAAAAGAGCGAGGGACGCAACCTCTTGCGGTTGAGCCATCCGGCCCACGGGCTGCGAACGAGCCAGAAGCTCAAAGTTTTCTTTTTCCTTGCCTGGGTAGTTCTTCTTGAGAAATCCATCCACAAAAGGCGTGTGCACTCGCGCGGGAGAGATGCTGTTGCAGCGAATGTTGTGCTGGAGATAGTCTTTGGCCACGGAATAGGTCATGGACAGCACAGCGCCCTTCGTCGTGGAGTAAGCGAATCGGTTGGCAAGGCCAGCGGAAGCGGCAATCGAAGCAATGTTCAGGATCACGCCGCCACCGTTGGATTTCATATGTGGGACTGCGGCTTGCATGCACGTGAACACACCCTTTACATTTACGCGGTAGACGGAGTCAAAATCGTCCTCGCTTGTGGATTCCAGAGTGCCGATGTGCGCGATGCCGGCGCTATTCACGAGCACGTCGACGTGGCCATGGCCGTGCTTGCTGGCTTCCCGAAACGCGGCTTGCACGGCCACAGCATCACAAACATCACAGCCCGTCCTGGCAGCCCGGCCACCCGCTTGCTTGATTTCCGCGACCGTGGCAGAGGCCTGTTCCGAGTCGATGTCCAAGACATGGACGAACGCTCCATGCGCGGCAAACGTGAGTGCGATGGCGCGCCCGATTCCACGGGCGCCGCCGGTAACCACCGCACACTTGCCATCGAGACGAAAATCCGAATGCTTATTATTGGCGTCTTTCAGGGTGACACTCCTCGGTTCCATGGGATGAGATCGTTTTCCTCGACCATTTTAACCACGATACGAAGCGCGGTGCCAGAAAGTGGCGAACAGATTCAAGAGAGCACACCGCGCGAGGCCAAGCCTAGCCTCGCGCGGCTGCCCGGGGTGTTACTGCTTTGGGTTAGAAACTAAACTTCGCCGCAAACTGCAACTCTCGTGGCGTGTTCGCGGTGCTGTTAATCACACCCGGAGAGCCGCTGCCGATGGTGGCGCCCGGAGTGCCCAGGATTTGGAGGTTGAACACGTTAAAAGCCTCCGCGCGAAGTTGAATGTTCCTCGATTCGCCGAAGGGGATGTTTTTCACCATTGAGAAATCGACGTTGTAGAAGGCCTGATCGCGCAAAACGCCGACGCCGAAATTACCAAATGAGCCGTCAGGAATCGCGAAGGCGGTCGGATTAAACCAGCAGGTTACGCTGCCGACCTGCGCCCCGTTGGGGCAAGTTCCGCTGTGCGGGTCACTGACCATGTTCGGGCGGGAGTAATTCGTGACGGAGCCGAGGTCTCCGGGCGTTTTGAGGCCGCCTGCGATGTTGGCAGGATCTCCAGGGACGTTAAGTTCGAAATTCTGGCCGGAGCGGGCGAGAAAGACGGTGTTTGCCTCCCAGTTACCTAAGACCCAGGAAAGCGGACCGTGTGTCAGGTGGCTCTTTCCACGCCCGAAGGGGAGCTCATAGTCCACAGCAAACGTGGCGTATTGCGGAATATCGTACGCGCAGGGACCGTACGACAAGTTTTTATTGACGAAATTTTCGACTACAGCACCACCGTTGGTTCCGTTCTCGACGTTGAAGTAGCCGCTGCTGGTGGTGAGACATTTGGACCAGGTATAGGAAAGCAGTGCCTGAAGTCCGTGTGAGAAACGGCGCTGAAGTGAGGCCTGAAGAGCGTTGTAATACGCGTACCCGTCGGAGGTGGAGTAGGTGAAGCCGGGAGTAGCAAATGGCAGAGGTCTGAACTGATCAATAGCGCCGACGTAGGCAATTTGGCAATTTGTCCACGCAGCGGTGACTGGATTAGGTTTTGGACCGCAGGTGGTTACCCCAAATGCCGTGGTCTGAATGGGATCGGTGACAGCAGGAGAAGGTATGCTTGCGGCATTGGCCTTGCCAGAGTAGTCAAGACGGGTGTTTTTGCTGCCGACATAGGCGACCGAGAGCATCATGTTTGAAGACAGCTGGCGTTCGACTCCGACATGCCACTGCACTGACCGGGCATCGGTATAGTTTGGATCGTTGTTGAAGCCGATGGTATTCCAGGGTGTGTTGGCAACGGTCGGCTGAGGAAAGGCCCCGATTAGAGCAGAGACGGAAGTGAGGCCGCCTGAACCGCCGGCACTGTTGCTCTGGTTGAACGGAAGGCCGCTCACGCCAACAGTCCAGGGCCACGTGACGCCCTCGAGTGTGTTCTGGGCATACTGACTGCGAGCGGTGAGAGTGTCGTAGTAGAGGCCAATGCCAGCGCGCAGAACGGTGTTAGGCAAGAATTGCCAGGCAACGCCGAGGCGGGGTCCGATATTATCCGTGATCGCAGGCGTGCCCAGCGAGCCACCGGTGAAGTTAATGTTATTTGCAGTGTTGTAGGTTACGCCGCCCGCCGTGATAGTGAAATTCGCGTTCGGGAAGCCCCCGGGGATGCAGGGATTGACAAATGTTGAGCCGCAGGCAGCAACAGCGGATTCGGCAATGTTGTATTTCTGATGGAAGAGATCGAGCACATTGAGAGGTCGGTCGTTAAGAACCTCTGGCTGTGCCACGTAGTCGTATCTCAAACCGAGGGTCAGGCTTAGATTGTGCCGGATGTGCCACTCATCCTCGACATAGCCCGCCCACGACGACATCTTGAAATAGACCAGCGATAAGTCCGGTATTTGCAGGGTGAGGCTCGAAGGAAGGCCGAGCAGAGCTGAGGCGAGCGAGTTGCCGGTCCCGGCCTTACTCGAAAAGCTGCTGCTGGTGGGCTTGCTATCGAATGCCGCCTGCTGAAATTGATTCTGCTGGTAGCGGTTCGTGTAGATGTACTGAACTCCCGCTTTGATGTTGTGGTTTCCCTTGATCCAGGTGATGCTGCCATCAACGTTGGCGTCAGGATTGCCGCGGTGATTTGCGGCTTGGCTGCCAAGCGTAAGGCCGTCGACCCCGCTCATGAAGAAACCCTGAGTCGCCTCAAGACCCGTGAAGCCTGCGTCGGTTTCAGGCTTGAACCCAACACTGGGCAGACCGGCGTTTTGATAAAAAGTGTAAGGTTTGAAGAGCGCGCCAGCCCTGATGTCGAGAATGAGGTTCGGCCGGAAAGCATGATCCCAGGCGCCGCCGAAGTTAAATGCATGGTAGGTAGACGGATCCTGGGAGACTGTTCCTCCTATTGGAGCAATGTCGGTGACCCACATCTGGGTGAGCCGGAGGAAGACGGTGTCACGATCGCTGAAGTGCTGGTCGAGTCGAATTTGCCAGCTATTGGCGTGATTTTCATGGTTGCGTGTGTCGAGAAAGTTGTCGTTCAGAGTTCCCGGCAAGGGGGTGAAATTGGGTTGCGACGCGTAGGCTTTGATGACAGCCACCACCTGCGGATTAATTAGCGCCGAAGGAATCATGTTGCAGGCAGTCCCGGCCGGTTGCGTTCCAAACGTGGGCCCTGGTGTCAGGTTTGGCGCAAGCGGATTGCCGGCACCATCGCATTGAAATGCCGTCGAGCCGCCGGGAGAGTAGGGATTGAAAAGCTGATCGGGAGTAAAGACTCCTGTCTTCGATGTAGTGCCCTGAAGTGAATTGGAAAAGTCGCCTGTCAACTCCGCCGCGGTGGGCACGTTGTGAAAGGAGCCGACAGATTGTCTGAAGCGCCAACCCTCGTAACCCGCATAAAAGAAAGCCTTGTTCTTGAAAATGGGCCCCCCGACGGCGCCGCCGAACTCGTTCTGGCTATACGGCAACGGGGGGGCCGGCGTGGTTGAACTGGACCCTACGCCGCACGTAATTGGAGTGCAAAAGTCGTGGAAGGGATCGCGAGCATCGAAGACATTGCTGCGGGCAAACTCCCAGGCCGCGCCGTGAATATTGTTGGTCCCGGACTTGGTGGCAACATTTACAACGCCGCCCAAGACTCCGCCGAATTCCGCCTTGTCATTTTGGGACTGCACTTTAAACTCCTCAATCGTATCCACGATCGGCAGCACGCCATAGATCGCGCCCCGTAAATCAGTGTTCATGATTCCGTCCAAAAGAAATGTGGACTCGCGATTCGCCTGCCCGTTGACGGATGGCTTATAAAACTGGGAGCCGGGAATGCCCGTGATTCCCGCGTCTTGAGAACCGACGCTAGTGGAACCTTGTGCTGTAGCCACGGGCGTGATTCCAGGGGTGAGTATCATTAATTGCGTGAAGTTTCTTCCGTTGAGCGGCAGCTCTCTGACTTGTGTCGAGCCGATCACTGTGCCGAGCTCGGCCGTCGATGTTTGCAACAACGGTGTCTCGGCGTTTACCACTACAGTTTCGTTGACGGCCCCAACGTCCATTCTGATATTTTGCGTGAGTGTCTGGTTTACCTGAATCTCAAAGACGCTCACATGCGCGACTTTAAATCCCTGTTTTTCGACCGACAGAACGTACGAACCCAGCTGCACGTTGATGAATACGAAATGGCCGTTCGCATTCGTCTGCACCTGCTCCGTGATCTTCGTGTCCTGGTTGGTGAGCTTTACCGAGGCGCCGGAGATAGCCGCCCCGCTCTTGTCAGTTACCGTTCCATTTATTGAGCCCGTGGCCGTTTGGGCATACCCAGCCACCGCCGTACTAAAAAATAAGACCAGAAATATTGCCGCCAATTTCGCCAATCGCATATGCACCCCCTTATGCATGTCTCCTTGTGCAGCCTGACCGGTCCGTGGCCCGCGCTCCTAATCCGTTGTGTCCCACCCCTGGGCAGCCCAATGTCAAATTTCGGGGAGCACGGTACCCGTAAACTGTTCTGGTTTTTACCAACATCCAGAACAAATTTCAATATTGAAAATTGATGTTTCAAATACTAAAATCCATGGTTTCAGAATGTGGGACGGTTTGTGGAGACCGCGGCAATTCCGGAAGGCGCCACGCGATGTCCCCAGCTCCCAAAACGGAGGAAGCATATGATGATTCGAGCGCGTCAATCTAAATCCGCACCCGTCGGAGTCGTCGGCAAAGTCTTGCGCGTGCTCGAAGCGCTCGACAGCTCCCCAACCGGATTGCAGTTGCGCGAGATCGCCGAACAGACCGGAGTGAACAAGAGCACCGCCTATCGCTTCTTGGCGCACCTCGAAAGCGAAGGCTACTTATTTCGCGATGATGGCGGAGCCTATGTGGTGGGGCCCAAGCTGGCGCGGCTGGGCGCGGGAGTCTCCTACCACGCGACGCTTCGCAAAATTAGCCGGCCGGTTCTCGCCTCCCTTCTGAAAACCACAAAAGAGACTGTGAACCTGGGCGTGATGGATGGGCATGACGTCCTCTATCTGGACGTGATAGAAAGTCCGCATACCTTTCGGATGGTCTCCCAACCCGGGCTGCACCGGCCGCTAAATTCCACCGCTCTAGGCAAAGCCATATTGGCTTTTTTGCCGGCGGAACAACGGGAGGAGATTCTGCCCACGCTCACTTTTGTTTCATTTACCCCTCGAACGATTCCCAATCTGGCCCGCTTGAGACGAGAACTTCTCCGCACGGCACAACAAGGGTTTGCGATCGATGATCAGGAAGCGGATCTTGGAGCACGCTGCGTTGCCGCTCCAATTCTCGATGAGAGCGGAAACGTGGCCGGGGCCATTAGCGTCTCCGGACCGGTTACGCGGATCAGCCGGGAAAAAGCACAGACGTATGCCCTGGCGGTCAAAAAAGGAGCGCGGATGATTTCTGAACGGCTGGATCACTCGCGCTGAGGCGGTGATTTGTGTCGCGTCGAACCGCTTCAACTCAAATGTCCCTCCGGGCCACGCACAGGTTCTGATGGCTGTCAGGGGCGGAGGAGAACGGATTTCTCGGAAGCCTCGGCGGCGAGCGATAGGGGCTTGCCGGCTTTCGAGAAATCGCCTCCGTCGAGGGTGATGCCCTGGCTCGCGGCACCCTCGACCTGGAGGAACACCACTGCGGGAGTGAGGAGTCTCGCGGCGGTGATGAGGACGTCGGCGGATTCGATGAAGCGCAAGGCGGATTTTGCCTGTTTGCTGCCCTCAACGCTCAGGGCGTTCGCGGCAACATCGGAGACGTGGTCAAGAATGACCGCGGGGCGGAGATCGGGTTGTTCGACTTCAAAGCGCACGTTGTTCAGAGACAGTCCTCGAACTTTGCGTGCGTAGAGACCGTAAGCGGGTGGGGTGCCAATTTCGAAATATTCACCGGCAACTTGGGGGACTTCACGCTGCGATTCCTCAGCAGTACCTCCGCCTCCGTAGGTAACGTGCACATCGCTAAGGACGACGTCCTCCAGAAACCAATCCCCGACACAGTTAAGTACGATGCACTGCCGGGTTTCCCCCGGTCGGTAGCCGGACTTGAAAGGCATGTCCGGATATTGCCGGCCTTCGGACAATACGTGAGCGCGAATACCCTTGAACATGATGTTGCGAACAAATCCGTTTGAAGAGTTTTCCGAAGGGGTGTCGCCTCCGCGGGCGTGAGGAGCCAGGTCGATGGAGATGGGGCCGGTGACGTCCTGCAGAATCAAATTGGAGAAAAGTAGGTTCTGAACTTGGGAGTCCGGCCCGAAGTGCATCTTTATGGGGCAACCGTAGGTTTCGTAAATCACGCAGTTGGATATGACCACGTTTTCCGGATTGCCCCCGCCGAAACGGAAGACTGACCAGCGCGTGCTGAAGGTGCTGTTGGTGATGGTCACATTTTTGCAACTGCCGAAAAGGGCGCAGGCGTCATCCTGGGACTGCACATCGCAATCGCTGACATGGACGTGCTCGCAGCTGATGAAGTGGAAACCATCGTTGTTACCATTTACGCGGTTGTAGATACGGAGGCTCCGCATCCACACGAAATCGCTCTGAATGACGCGGATGGAGTGAAAGGCGCTGGCAACAAGAAAAATATCGCGAATGCGAAGATTCTTGCAGCGGTAGAAAAGCAGATGATAGGGACGCTGGCTCCCGCCTCGTCCGGACGGCGGGGGAACGCCGCGGCTGGGGCTGCGAAATTCAGCGCCCTGGCCGTCAATGATTCCGGGACCTTCGATGGTGATATTTTCGGCATTCAAAGCAAAGAGCAAGCCGACATTGCCGTCGCGGAGAGTGGCGTCGCCGCTGAGCGGAATTGCATCGGCGGCGCTGTATTGCTTCCCTTCTGCGCTGCCGAGCAGTCTTCCTTGCGCCTCAATGTGCAGTGTGACGTTGCTTTTCAACTCGACCGTGCCGATGACGAACACTCCAGCAGGGACCAGGACTGTTCCTCCATGGTCACGATTGCACGCGTCAATGGCCTCTTGGAGCGCCGCAGTGTCCAGAGTCTTGGCGTCACCTTTGGCACCAAAATCGCGGATGTTGTAGGTGCGTGCGCCGAGAGTGCTGTCCGGGGCGGTCCTAGAATCGTGCCGTTCTGCAGACTCAGCGACATGCACCGGCAATCCCGAACCAACGGTGGCCGCGGAGAGGAGTCCCAGCCAGTTGCGGCGCGAAAATGCGGTCTTGGAATTGTACGATTCTGTGGAATTCTTGGGATCGCTCGAGGAGGTCATGGCTTCCGGCACGAAGTAAGCAAGCTTTTCTCAGGGCAACTAGTCTATAGCAAGCTTTCTCGCAACGATTCAAGCAGAAAACGTGGAATTTTATATCGTGAAATACATGGCGCACCGGCGTCAAGAAGCCGCGGCGGAGGGCAGAACCGAAGCCTACGGTAATCTTCTACCGCCCTTCCCTGCAAACGTGGTTGGTCAGCCTTCCAATTTTTTCGATTTCCACGCTAATCTCGTCTCCTTCCGCGAGCCAGCGGGGCGGCTTGCGCGCCATTCCCACGCCCTGCGGTGTGCCCGTAAAAATAGCTGTGCCTGGCAACAGTGTGGTTCCCCGGCTCAAGAATTCGATCAGCGTCGGCACGTCAAAAATCATGTCGCTTGTCTTGCCGTCCTGCATCATCATTCCATTCAACAGAGTTTGAATGCGGAGGCCAGTCGGGTCCGGCAAGCTGTCGGATGTAACCAGGTATGGCCCGAGAGGCGCGAACGTATCAAAACTCTTTCCCCGGCACCATTGGGTTCCTCCCCATTTGAGTTGCCAGTCTCGCGCACTGACGTCGTTGCCGCACGTGTAGCCCGCGACGTAGTCCAGTGCCCGGTCTCGCGGCACATTCTTGCAGGCTTTTCCAATGATGACCACCAACTCACCCTCGTAGTCCACTTCCTTGCTGTATCGATTGGCAGGGAGCAACACTGGACCGCCGGGACTCTGCAGCGCGTTTACGCCCTTCGCGAAAACAACCGGAAAATCAGGGACTGTAAAACCTACTTCCTCCGCGTGCTGCCGGTAATTCTGCCCGATGCACCACATGGCCACGGGCGCGACAGGAGCCAGAAGTTTCATTACGCGCGCGGGTTCCTTTGTGGCTGAGAAACCATCGAAAATGTCCCCTTCGATGCGTAAGCGCGAGCCGTTCGGTTCCTCGCTGCCATAATTGATCTTCCCTTCTGGACTTACATATCGAATTATTTTCATGGCCTGCCTGTAATTGATCCGGAGTTTGCGTCAGCAGCGCCCATACTTTACCTCAATTCATGTCCAGCGAAGATCAACAAATTTATATGATTTCACAATTTGAAATGCCAGCTTTGCCTTTTGAAATTGGCTTGCGGCACTGCCGGTATGTTCGTATGATGCGCGCTGAGCGCGCGGGATTTTGGAGCGGCTTGCAGATTTTTCCCGGAGCCGTGGTTTCACCCATCAAGTAAGCGGAACGGCGGGCTTTCCGACGATGCACGGACAAAAACTTCAAATCGATAGGCGCAAGTTTCTTCAAATTGGCGGCGCCGGAATCGCGGGCCTCACGACGGCGCGAATGTCCGGGAAGTTGCCCGTTGACAGTTCTTACTCAGAACGATCGCGCCCCTCGCAACCTGTCATCCTGGAATCCTCGAAATTGGAGCTGCTTCTGGACCGCGGGGATGGCGTGCCATTCGAATACCGCTTACGTTCCGCAAAGCAGGTCTTCCGAGGCGAGGACTCGGGACAACCCATTGCGGCGACAGTGTGCCGGTTGAATGACTGGTATTTTTCCAACGTCTCCGTGACGGCGGCAGACGTGAAGACGTCCGAAAACCGTGCCGATTTTAGGTTCGAAGCTAGTCTCGACCAAAAGCTCGCAACGACTTTTGTCGTTCGCTATGCACTTGTGGATGCCGCCATTTACATCACCCTCGAGGATATACGGGAACTGCCTGGCTTCGAACTCATTGACGTCGCTCTTCCGCGGCTGGTAACTCTTCGAGAGGAAGATGGGGAGACTTGGTTGGCGCATGCGGACGATGGGGGCAGCCTGGTTTGGCTCCGCGACGCGAAGCCTGGCATCCTTCCCCCCAACACCTTTTGGGGTAACGTGTTGGCCAGCTTGCCCGTGGTGATGATGGGCACGGATAAGGTGCTGTGCGTCCAGGAAACCACTGCATACATGGACAGCACGATTCTCGCAGTCGAAGGCGACGCAGGGCGGCATCGCGCTGCCCTCGGTACGGTGCAAAATTATCGCGTCAATGGAAGCCTTTGCTATGACATGAACACGGGCTCGGGCACTGCGCGGAATTGCGGCACCGCGAAGACACCCAATTTGCTGATTGGTCAAAAGTCTTCCTGTCGCCTGGATTTCGTTGTTCCCTCAGCGGGAAAGTCTGCCGTCGATTGGTTAGATGGCGCGCGACTGGTACGTTCACGCATGCCTGACATTCCCACCCACTATTACGATGGCAAATTCATCTATGGAATTCGCTGCGATGAACCAAAGTTCGACAAGCCTGGCGCCACATTCGAACAATGTGAGCAAATCGTGCGAGAAATAGCTTCTCTCACAGATCGCTCTCCGCAAGTCGCCCATCTCTGGGGATGGCAATACCGCGGCAAAGACACAGGGTATCCTGCGGTGGCCGAAGTCAATCCACGCATCGGCGGGCTCGATGGGCTCCGAAAACTGCTCGCCGAAGGTCCTCACCACAACTGCAACATCACCTTCTCCGATAACTACGATGATGCTTACCGCAGCAGCCCGGCTTGGGATCCTGCGATCATTGCGCGGCGCCCGGATGCCGAACTCTGGCGCAGCCGCAACTGGACCGGCGAAGACTCGTTCGTGATCGGCCTGGCAAAATATATGGCAGGTCCGGGACTGGAACGCGTGCGCTATACCTGCCAGCAATACGGACTGCATGAAACTATTCACGTGGACGTGCTCTCCTACTTCACAATTCGCGACGACTGGGATCCGGAACGACCGGCGAGCGGAATCAGAAATTTATTCGAAGGACGATACAAGGTCATCGACGAGTTCAAGAGATATGGCGTCGACGTCAGCTCGGAGGCCATGCGCTACGCCGCCATCGGCAAGATTAGTTTCTTCTGGCACATCGCGTCGCAAAAGACGTGCCCGTTTGGGGGAAAGCCGATTCCGCTTCAGCCCATGATTTATCGCAAGAGCGCGGTATGGGGTGAAGGGGGAGGCCGTGGCACACTGATTGATCGCATTATGACCACCCTCTTTTCTAACGGCTGCATGCACTTGATTCTCCGAAATGATACTGATTGGAAAGACGTCGCTGACCTGTATTACTTGAACTTGTTGCCCTGGTCAAAGATCATGAATCGAAACATCGAATCATTCGAGCAGCAAGGTGACCGGACCGTGATCGGCCTCGAAGGAAACTCTCGCATCGAGCAAGATTGGGCAGCGAAGACTTATTCTGTCAGCGTCAATGGCGTCGAAATCGCGCGTGATCTGGCTACCTGCTGTCAGCTCGATCCCGACCGCATCGCGTTTTACGCACAGACGGGGCGCGAACTCGTGGCGCCTATGCCGAAAGGCTGGAAAAAAGATCAGCTCGCCGCCATCTTGCTTTCTCCGACGGGGGCCGAGGCCGCAAGGTTAGGCTTCTCTGATGGGCTCATTCGCGTCCACGTTCCCGGCCGCCAGCCGATTCTCGTGTTCCGCGACGGCCCGGCGGCAAAAAAGAGACTTATCAAGGACGCGAGAGCGCGCCTGTAGGTGGTTCCACGAAATTATCTTGATTGTGCCCATCGAAACGGTAGCACATCGATTCTGTGAAGCACGTCTGGATCGAGCGTTACAGCCATGTCATGGTAACGGGAATCCTTGAATTTCACCGCGGCCACCACGAGCAGAGGTGATATCTCGCTTACCCGGTACTCGGCAATTTGCTCGTAGGGCCACTTTTTCTCGTTGCCCACATAAGGTAGCAAGAACTCCAGGGCTTTGCGGATACTGCCGCCGTCTTGCGTGCGATATATCCAAAGGTCCACTCCGATATTCTCTCCAAGCAGAGCCAGTTCGAAAAGGCCAGCAAGATTCATGGTGCTGTAACCGAGAGCCTTTGTCCGCGCCAGCTCCAGCGGCTGCCGGCCATCAGGCTCTATCTGAGTAGCAATCCGCTTTTCGAGGGCCGAGCGTAGAACCCTTTGAGCAATTTCTCTTTTGCCCGTGAATAGCGCCAGGGACGCGACCTGCACATCATAGTAAGTTCCATGATTATTTCTCGCGGCGGCCTCATCCTTCCCGTTCCGGGACTGGATCATCCATTCCAGAAAATTGCCGCACCATTCCTCCATTCCTTTCTGATCGTCTTCTTTCCAGGACCTTGATCCGTGGAGCAGTCCGATCGCATCGACCAAGCGAGACAAACCGCGAGTTTCGATTAACCCGATGCCGCGCCCTGTATTGCGACCGGGAATTCCCTGCGCGAATTCCAGATTCGGATTCATACGCGTCTGTGGTTTCAAAAACCACTCATGCAAGAGCTCCGAGGCATGCGCCGCATAAGATTCATCCCCAAACAGATAATAGGCCAGCCCCAGCGTGTAGGTCGTCGAAATCACCGTGGATAGATTCTTATGATCTTGAATTCTGTCGATTTCGGGATTCACTTGTCCGTCGCGACGGATATACGGCAGGCCGTTTGATTTGGATGGGTCGGGCCACCAATACGGCGCCTGGCTCATGTAATCATGTTTGTCGCCGCTGGGAGGATCCACGGACTTCCTCACCACCGATAAGGGCTTTTGTAAAAGCGCCGCATCTGCGTCCTGCCGCAGTTGCTTAAGCGCTGGATCCTTCACGTTGCTCGCAGCCACCTCGTGCCTCAACTCCTCGAGTGCCATCGCAGGAAGCGAATATACGCGTGGCAGAGTCCCGGAGTGCTGCGATTTCGCTCCCTTCACTATTGCAGGGTTCGAAAGAACGGCAAGTAACCCCAGAGCGATAATAAGCACTTTCAAGAATTTCCCTTTCATATGCACATTATCGAATTCAGATTCCGTTCGTACTTGTCGGTTCGTAAGAGGGAAAGCCCAAAGACGGGTTTTACGCCTCCACGATTTTGGTTCGAATCGCATAGCGTACCAGCGCAGCAGTCGAGTGTAGATCGAGTTTCAGCATGATCTGAGCTCGCCGCGCCTCCACCGTCCTGGTGGCGATATTGAGCGCCATAGCAATTTCTTTGTTGGCTTTTCCCTGCGCCAAGAGGCGAATGATTTCGACCTCCCTCGGCGTTGGCCGAACTCCCCCATCCTCCGTTCGCTTTGGTTCATTCTCTCCTTTTATAAACCCCTTTAGTACAATCTCGGTTACCTTGGGAGTGAGAGAGATCTTTCCTTTAGCCACATCCTTAACGGCTTTCACGAGGGTTGTCGCCAGATCGGATTTCAAAACATATCCTCTAGCTCCCGCTTCAAGTACGCGGCGGACCATCTGATCTGACTCATGCATCGAGAGAATTAGTACCTTAGTGGACTTGGAAATCTCCACTATCTTACGCGTGGTTTCCAGCCCGTCCAGGTTGGGCATAGAAATGTCAAGAATGGCCAAGTCAGGCCGGAGATCCTGAACCTTCTGCACTGCCTCCTTGCCGTCGGTGGCTTCGCCAACCACTTTCCAGCCGGGGTGGCTACGGAGGATTCCTCGAATGCCATGACGAACCAGTTCATGGTCGTCGGCGACCAGCAGTCGGAGCTTCCTAGCAGTTTTAGACATGCGAAGGTACGGTCACGCGTACAATTGTGCCGCTGCTGCTTGATTCGATTTCTAACTGGCCGCCAACTTGCCTTACTCGCTCCTCCATGCTTTGGATGCCGACTCCTAGACGAAGATGAGGGGCTGCATCTTGCTCTGGATCACTGGCGCACATTCCCCGGCCTGTGTCGCTCACCTGCAGCAAGATCCTCCCGGGATTGCGGCTCAATTGCAGTTTGGCCGTGAAGCTTCCGGAATGACGCTGAATATTAGTGAGACTCTCTTGGACGACTCGAAATAACCCCAGCTCAAGGTCCTCGGACAATCTTCCAAAATGAGATGATATTTCTAAATCCACCTCGATGCCTGTTCGCCGCCCAAAGCCATCGACAAAATGCCGAAGCGCATCTTCCAATCCAGAGGCGTCCAGCATCGGTGGATGTAATAAGTAAGAAAGGGTGCGTACTTCGCGCAGGCTGCGCTCGGCCATAACCTGGCACTGAGAGGCGAGTTTTCGCCACGTTCTCTTTGCGGATGGAATGGTGTCACGGAGTTGACTTAAGGTCGTTGCCAGGGCAACGAGATCTTGCCCAGTAGTATCGTGCAAGTCGCGTGCGATCTTCCGCCGCTCCTCGTCTTGTGAATGTAAAAGTTGGCCGGAAACCCGCCGCAGTTCAGCCTCCGCTCGCTTCCGGTCAGAAACATCCTGCAATACGCAGACAACTCTATCAACACAAGCTGCGCCGACAATGGGGAAATAGGATACAAGTATTTCCCGTTGGCCGAGCACTGTGTGTGCATATGTTGTCTCGTACTTCACGGCTTTTCCGGAAAACGCCTCGTCAAGCCTGCCTTTTACCACCAGCTCAAAATATCCCTTGTCTGTCATTTCGTTGACGACTCGCCCGACTATCTCCTCCCTCTTGAGTCCTCGGAAATGAAGGAAAGCCCGATTGGCGAACAAGTAGCGCCACTCACGATCGACAACTGCGATCATCACTTCCACACATTCCAAAACTTTTTCGAATTCTCGCAGTCGTTCTTCCCCTCGCTTCTCTTCGAAGGAAACACCTGAACTGGTCCGCCGACTCTCGTGTCCTCCCCTCGATTCCTCGACCTGGCCAACGCGCTTCCTTTGGTACGAAACTGGTATCAATGCGACTTTTGGCTTGGCTTTCATCATTTTCCTCCGGCTCTATTCCTCAATCCGTTGGGCTGCGCGGTAGTCCAACAGTTGCCAGAAGTTAGATAGTATGCGGAGCTAGAAACGCCTGTTCAATAATATACAGCCCACGACATATATTGAAAACGGCTGATTCTAGTCCTTTCTTCTCCTTTTGACAATATCTGTCGATTTATAATAATCCTCTACAATATCGATAGGGAACGTACATTCATTGTTTACGTGCGTATCCCCGAATTTATTGATGGCCGACCTGTGAAACTGCATGGTTGAAGAGGGGCTTCCGTGAAGACATTTTTCGGGGATGTTGGATCACCTGCGATCCCGTTTGGAGTCGGCCTGTAATCGACGCCAGTGTTTCGACCCTTTGGCTGCTGCCCGTCAGCTGACTTGACATCATCCGATCCACCAGCCGCAAACCTCGTCCTGCTGTCGGGTTAGTTCCAGGAAGGACTGAGAATCCTCGAGATTGATTTCATGAAATGCCATTTCCATGGCGTCAGCCCGACGGTCGTGCTCCCGCGCGCCTCCTGGCTTATTTCCGAGCTGGCTGGTTGGTGGCGCGATATCGAAGGAATGCCCATGCACCATCTGAATGGGATGAAAGTGGATTGAATTGCAACCTTCGAATAGTTCGCTAATTCCCTACCGAGCCTCAAAAACTCACCGACAAAGTCTTGGCGGGCACTCGTCAAGCAATGCACTCCGCTTTATGTACGAGGCAGCAAGCACGCGAAGCGCATAGGCGCACTCCAGCCTTAGTCTAGCGGCTCGGTCGGAGCAGCCAAGCAGGCTCAATAATCTCAGTTGCAATGAGACTAGGCGGCTCTCGCTTTCATACTTGGCCTCCGCTCGCAGCACAGACTGTGCGGTAGCCCGCCAACCATCTTGGTGGCCAGCGGCTGACCATTAGACGGGCAGGTGGCGGACCAATCCCCGCCGCACGACGGACACTTCTTCAAGATAACCTGCGCGCCATCCATGGATTTGCCGTTTATCCGGCGATCCAGAATAAAGTGGCACTTCGGATTGTTGCAAACTAAGAAAAGTTCCATTAGGGGAGCCTCCTAGAGGGTGGCGTCTAGTTACTCCCGGTCAATAGCAGCGTCAAGACAGTAGATATACGTACGTATCTTACGATTCCCCTATAATCTGCGGTGTTACCTAATCGAAGTAGGATCAGAGTGGTTCTCATCGCTGGTACCACGTAGAGTTGCACTGTTCCAAGACCAATAGACTGCGCCGAGTGCCGTCCGCTCGTTTCCCCGTTATTTCTGTAGAATAGCTTCCTATCCAGACGGCATTGTAGAGGAGAGCTTCGGTCAGTGACGTTCGCTCGCACCTCTCGAGGAGGATAGAGTGTTGATGAAGTCTGATTCTCATCCCAAAAGTTCAGTGTTGCCAGTGATCATCGTGGCATTCATTTTGCTGCTTCTACTCAACCCAAGAAGCATGGCGCAAACTTCCGGGGTTGCTTCTACCCCGCCGATGGGTTGGAATAGTTGGAATCATTTCGCCGGCAAAATTGATGACCCAACGGTGCGCGCGCAAGCCGATGCCATGGTTTCCAGCGGAATGAGAGACGCTGGATATGTGTACATCAACATCGACGACACTTGGGAGGGTACGCGCGACTCGCACGGCGTCATTCAGACAAACAGCAAATTCCCTGACATGAAAGCCCTCGCGGATTACGTACATGGAAAAGGGCTGAAATTGGGAATTTATTCCTCGCCTGGCCCTAAAACTTGCGCCGGATTCGAGGGCAGTTACGGCCACGAAGAGCAGGACGCGCAGACCTACGCGGCGTGGGGCATCGATTATCTGAAATACGATCTTTGCAGCTTCGACAAAATCATGGAGGAGGCAGGTTCACCGGAAGCTGCTCACAAATTAATGCTCGACGCCTACACGAAAATGCATAAGGCGCTCCTTACGACGGGACGCCCGATGGTCTTCAGTCTCTGCCAGTATGGAGCGGACGCCGTGTGGCGATGGGGTGTGTCCGTGGGCGGAAACTCGTGGCGGACCACGGGAGATATCTCTGACAACTACGAGCGAATGACGGACATCGGATTTGGACAGGCCGGGCTTGCCAAATTCGCCGGTCCCGGACACTGGAATGACCCCGACATGCTCGAAGTCGGTAACGGAAAGATGAACGCAGAGGAGTATCGAACGCACATGAGCCTCTGGGCTTTACTGGCCGCGCCTCTGCTTGCGGGCAATGACTTGAGCACCATGAACCAGGAAACAATCGCTCTGCTGACGAACCGCGAGGTGATCGCAATCGATCAGGACCGCCTCGGCAAACAGGCGGACCGTGCTCGCGCCGAGGGCAGCCAGGAGATTTGGGCGCGTCCGCTGGCCGACGGCTCCAAGGCCGTCGGGATTTTCAATCGCTTCGACTGGCCGCAAACCATCGAAATCAGCTTTCATGAATTGGGTTTCAAAGCCAGCGTGAAAGCGCGAGACATTTGGACCGCCAAGGATCTCGGCACGTTGCCGAGCAGCTTCCATGCCCGCGTGCCGGGGCACGGCGTGGTGCTGCTGCGCGTTTCAGAATAAATTTCGTTTAATGATCGGAGAGATTCGCGCGCGGTCTCTCCCGCCTGACGCACATGCTGTTTGTGTGGGTTCTGAATCGCTTTCGAATGCGGTCGCGGTAACTGCATGTTTATTTTTCTAGCTTGAAAATCCGTTCCATCAACAGCCACTTTTCATCCGCCTTGGCCTCCGGAAGCGGCTGTTGGAATTTCCACATCAGTTTTTCCCATTCGCGAACCTTCGGATTTTCGCGATCCGCATTTGCTTTGGCCGCAAACGAGAATCGCTCGTTGACTTCCATTACCATGAACATGCGCGTGCCGAGCAGATAAATCTCCATGTCTTCGATGCCCGCGTCTTTAATGCTTTGCGTGATCTCCGGCCAGATTCTCTCGTGGTAACGCTTATATTCTGCGGTCAGTTTCGGATCGTCTTTCAAATCCAGTGCCAAACAATAGCGCCTATTCATTTTGCCTCGGCGATGGCCGGAGACTCAGAAACAACCAGAGCTGTTCTAGGCCTGTAGCCGCGCACCGCGAAATAGATCACGTAGAGATAGCAAATCAAGGGGACCACGAATGCTCTCTGAATGTTGGTCTCATCCGAAATCTTCCCCATTGCGGCTGGAATCAGCGCCCCGCCGATGATGGACATCACCAGCAGCGACGACCCTCTCTTGGTTAGACCTCCGAGGTTCTTCAAGCTCAGCGCAAATATCGTCGGGAACATAATCGAATTGAAGAAACCAACGAGGACGATAGCGAACACCGCCGCAAGTCCCGATGCTCCGATTCCGATCAAGACGCAAATCAAGGCCCCCACGCTGAAAATGGATAGCAGCCTGGGCGCCTGAACCCGCTTCATCATCCACGAGCCGGAAAATCTTCCGATCATGAATCCCGTTTGATGAGCTACCAGAAAAAGCGCCGCCATTTTCTCTGGGCCATCCGGGATGAGATGCGTCACAATGCTGGCTTTGTCACCTTGATGTCCAGCAAGAAATTGCGAACCCCACGCGGCCATGTTATTTAGCGTTTGCGGCATCGTGTGCTTCGCGAACCGAATCACAAAACTGCCTATTCCCACTTGTGCACCGACATAGAAGAATTGGGCGATCACGCCTTTAATCAAATGGGGATGCGCCAATAGATGGCCGAGGTCATTGCTCGTTCCTTCCCTGGCATCGACGACCTCGCGCGTGGCCACCTCCGGAAGATGCGCAAAATAAATGAGCGCTGCGACCAGGAGAAAAATAGAGGTAATCACCAGGTAAGGCACCTTTACCAGGTTTGCTTCCGACGCGATGTATGCCTGAACTTGTTGCGGACTCATGGCCGCTCTTTGAGCTGCGGTGTGTTCGACTCCGGAAAGAATAAATGCAGAGCCCATCGTAAGTATTAGCACAGCACCCACGGAGTTGAAGGATTGAGCAAAGTTAAGCCGGCGTTCAGAACTCGCCGCGGGTCCAAGAATGGTCACATAAGGATTGGCCCCGACTTCCAGAAAGGATTGTCCGGACGACATGACGAACAGCGCGAGCAAAAAGAATCCATACTGCCTGGAACTGGCTGCCGGAAGAAACAGCAGCGTTCCGACGGAACAAATCAGCAACCCAACTAGAATGCCTCTCCTATATCCAATCTTCTCCATGAGCCGACCGGCAGGGAAAGCTGCAAGAAAATACCCACCAAAAAAAGCCACTTGAATAAATGAGGATTGGAAATCCGTCAGGTCAAACGCCTTCTTGAGATGCGGAATCAGAACATCATTTAGATTCACTCCGATCGACCAGAGAAAAAACAGGCTGGTCACCAAAGTGAACGGGAGTAGATATTTTCTCTCAGTGAGTGGCGCGGCTACCTGAGTCATTGGCTCCCTTAGGTCAAAGCCCGATCAAGATGAGTATAACCGCCGTCCACAAACACGTGCTGGCCGGTGATATGCGAGGCTTGCGGCGAGATCAGAAAAAGCACCATCGCCGAGATTTCGGCCGGCTGCGTCATCCGCCTTCCCAGCGGTATCTTTGAGACGATGTGCGCAAGCTTCTCTTCGGGATTCGGAAATGTGCTGACCCACTGCTTGTAGAGCGGCGTGATCACTTCCGCGGGCACCAAAGCATTCACACGAATCCCGCACCCCAGCAATTCCGCCGCCCAATCTCTCGTCAAAGAAAGAATCGCGCCTTTCGCGGATGTGTATCCGGAAGTGCCGCCCTGCCCCGTGACGGCAACTTTTGAAGCAATGTTCAGAATGCACCCCTGGGTTCTCTTCAGCGCCGGCAACGCGTAGTGTGCCATGTTGTAGTAATGGAAAAGATTCAAGCGCAATGAGCTCACATATCTCTCAGGGCTGCCGTTCTCGAGCCCCACGTTGTCATTCGCTCCCACATTGTTGACGAGCACATCCAGCCGTCCAAATTCCTTCAGCGTCTGCTCAACCACCTCTTGACAACTTTCAGCCGGCAAGATGTCTGCGGACATAAATCGGCACATTGCGCCATCATTCCGCAGTTCACCATCCAATTTCTTTCCCGCCTCGATGTCCTTATCTACAAATACAGGAATCGCTCCCTCGCGAGCGCACCCTCGGCTGATGGCTTCGCCGATCCCTTTGGCCCCCCCGGTGATCAGTACAACTTTGTCTTTAAGCTGCAAGTCCATGAAAATCCGCCTTCACACCATAAAATCGCATGGCGTTTCCGCCAAAAATTAATTGCTTGTGTTCCGCCGCATGAGCTTCCACATAGTTCTCAATGAGTTGTTTCACCTGTCCATAGCTCGCCGACAAAAGACACACCGGCCAATCCGAGCCGAACAGTAAACGTTCCGGACCAAAGGCCTCGAAAACAACGTCCAGATAAGGAATCATATCTTCGGGCTTCCAATGATGCCAATCCGCTTCCGTCACAAGTCCAGACAGCTTGCAGTGAACATTTGAATTCTGCGCAATGATTCGCATGTGGCTAGCCCAAGGTTCACGGTTTCCAGCGTTAATCTCCGGCTTCGCCATATGGTCCACAACAAATCGTTGCTCGGGAAATTTCGAGACTAATTCGATGGCCGCCGCTAGTTGCCTCGGATAGATAAGAATGTCGTAGGTGAAGCCAAATTCCCGCAGCCGCGCCATCCCCCGCATGAAATCCCGGCTCACCAAAAAGCGCTCATCCGGTTCTGACTGCGCGATGTGTCGTAATCCGCAAAGCTTTTCAAACTTAGAGAAAAATCGCAACCTGTCGTCTACACTCGGCGAGCGTAGGTCGACCCAACCAACAACTCCTGCTATCCGCTTACTTCTCTTCGCCAGATCCAAAAGGAAAAGCGTATCGGCTTCAGACTGGTCGGCCTGGACGGCAATAGTCGCATCAATGCCATTCGCTTTGCACTCGCCTTCCAACTCTTCCGGCAAGAAATCGCGTTTCAACACTGACATCGAGTCCTTGATCCACCCATCGCGCGCCGCATCATACCGCCAAAAGTGCTGGTGCGAATCAATGGTCACTCCACGTTGACCTTCTCTCATCGCCGGTTCAGTGGCCATCGAGATAGTGCTTCTCCGCCAAGTTTCTCAATCGGGCAGCCGCTCCCTCTGGTGTGATGTCGCGTTGTGGGCCCGCCAACATCTCATAGCCCACCATGAATTTCTGCACCGTGGCCGATCTCAGCAGCGGCGGAAAATAATGTGCGTGAAAATGAAATTCCGGATGACTCTCGCCATCCGTGGGCTCTTGATGGAACCCCATCGAATAGGGGAACGCCGTTTCGAACAAATTGTCGTAGCGAATAGTCAATCTTCGAAGAATGTCCGCGAGATCTCTCGGCTCTGTGTCCTCCAAAGTGGCGAGGCTGGCCAGGTGGCGGCGGCTCAAGATTATCGTTTCGAATGGCCAAACCGCCCAATAAGGCACCAGCGCCAGAAATCCCTCGTTCTCGCACACAATTCGCTCTCCATCCTCGACTTCCAGCCGCAAGTACTCGCACAACAAACATTTCTCGTTGCCTTTCAAAAACTCCCTCATCGCGGCTTGCTCTCTCATCGGCAGGTTAGGCAGCTCTTCGTTTGCCCAAATCTGGCAATGCGGATGCGGATTGCTTGCCCCCATAAGCACGCCGCGATTCTCGAAAATTTGCACGTGCTTCACCCACGGCACCTCACCCAACTCCTGATATTGTTGCGTCCACACCTCGACAACCCGCCGCACCTCTTCCTGCTCCATTCGCGGAATCGTCAAGTCGTGCCGCGGAGAAAAACACACCACCCGGCAAATCCCTCTCTCTACCTGCCCAACTATCAGCCCTTCCTGTTCCACTTCGCTTGGAGAAACATTTGGTAGCATCGCTGGATAGTCGTTGTCGAAAACAAACGTCTCCGCGTACGACGGATTTCGGTGCCCCTCCGCGCGGATATTCCCAGGACACAAATAACACTCCGGATCATATTCAATCGACGTCGTGAGCGCCTCCTTGTCGACCTTCCCCAGCCACGGTCGCTGGGTCCGGTGCGGAGAAACCAGCACCCACTCCCGCAGCAGCGGATTCCAGCGCCGGTGCGGCGTACTCCGGAGATCAGTCTCATTCATGATCTGCGTAGCCTATCGTGCCTCTTCTGCGGACTCAACCCGGCTGGCTCCATCGACAGGCACACAAATATAAGTCGCGCAAGCAATCCCTGTTTTTTTCTGATAAGCCTTCGCCACATGCTCCGCAAATCCCTCGGCGCACCCCGCATCCACAAGGTTGATGGTTGCTCCCCCAAACCCACCTCCGGTCATCCTCGCCCCGTAGACACCGGGCTCCCCGTTGGCTAGATCGACCATCAAATCGAGTTCGGCGCAGCTCACTTCAAACAAGTCGCGCAAACTCATATGCGATTCGGCCATATACTCGCCAAATTTGTACAAGTCTCCCTCTCGCAGCGCCTCCATTCCTTTCAACACACGATTATTTTCCGCCACGACGTGCAAGGCGCGCTTGTAGACAACCTCCGAAAGTACCGCACGATGCTCTTCAAGCTGCCCTCGACTCACATCACGAAGTGCTCGGATCCCAGGCAACGGTTTGCCCAGCGAACGCACAGCCTCCTCACACTCCTCACGCCTGCGATTGTATTCTCCACTCGCAAGTTTGTGCTTCATCCCTGTATTGCAAATCACCAGCCGGACAGTTTCGGGAATTGGCACCACCTCAAATTGCAAGGAGCGGCAATCGAGCATCAGCGCATGTTTCGCGCGACCGTACAGCGAAATAAACTGATCCATGATTCCGCAACGCATGCCAACGAACTCGTTTTCCGCCCGCTGGCAAATTCGAGCAAGCCGAGTCCGGTCAATCGAGATTCCAGACTCTTCCGCAAGCGCAATGGCTGTTGCCACTTCAATCGACGCCGAGGAACTCAGCCCCGCGCCGATCGGCACTTCTCCGTGAATCAGCAAATTCGCCCCGCTCAGCCCGAATCCGTCTTTCTCCAGTTGCGCCGCGACACCAACCGCGTAGTCACTCCAAGTTCGCGACGGCAGCTGCGACTCTTTACCCAGTTCCACTTCAATCTGACCGGGAAATCCCTCGGAGGATATGACCAGCTTCTGATCGTTCCTCGGACCCGCCGCCACCCAGCAGTAAAATCCAATCGCCGCGGGCATCACGAACCCATCGTTATAGTCGGTATGCTCTCCGATCAGGTTCACGCGCCCTGGCGCGCGGTAAACATGCGGCTTCCCGCCAAACTTTGCGCGAAACTTTTCCGCGAGACTTTTCTCTCCGCTCATTTTCGGCTTAGAGATTACTCTTCAATCCGGTCTAGAGGAGAATAAATAAGATGGAATAGCGCTTCCAAGCGACGTTTCTAGAATTTTTCAGGCAATTGTGTTCGAAATTTGCCGCCGCTCTAGTTTCCAGCTCTCTTGAGCATCCGATGTTGTTCCGCGCCCTCTCGGTACTCGTTGCAAATTTCCGGTTACGCGATTGATCAGGACCTGCTATTGCGACTGGGGAGTCGATCTCTGGATTTGCCGGCAGCATTTAACGCACGCCCACGGCAACCGAAGCCGGTAATAGCTTCGGAGCAATCGGCAACACACCGTGAATCCAGTTGTTAGTTAGGATTTGCGTTGGACGTGTGGACGGAGAGTCTCACCGATAAAATGAGGATATCGAACAGAAGGCCCGATGTAGGATCGGGCCTTCTGATTTTTCGACGAAGTAGCGACAGCTATCTTGAGGAGGCGGAAGCGGCGACGGCCTTGGCTTTGCCGAGCTCGGGGACAACACCGAGCTGCTGCATGAGACCCAAGGAGTCCCAGTTGACGTAACCTTCAAACATTTTGCCGTTCGTGAAGCGGGCAATGCTCACACCGGTAATGTTGAATTGCTTGCCTGTTGGCGCAATTCCGTTGAGTTCGCCCTTGTGAGTACCGCGGCAAGACCAGCGAGCCACAACTGTTTCGCCTTCGGCAAGCATGTCCTCGATCGTGAATCGAATGTCGGGGAAGGCATTGCGGTAAAGTGCCACTCTCTTTTTCTCACTCTCGGGGCCTCGCCCAACATCGGGCGTCGAGCTGTCGTGGTGAGTGTAACTAGGTGCGAACAGCTCATCTGCCACAGCCACCTGTCCCTTGTTCCAAACTTCTTCAAACAAACGACGGACGTTATTTTTGTTTTGTTCAGACATGGTAAATCTCCTTTTTGAAAACAGAAACATCTTTCTCGCAGGAAGCGAGCCGGACTTGAGCAATGTGGCCTGAAACCGCTGGCGTCTGGGTGCGTAAACCTGTACGTCGACCAGGAAGTAAAGCCCCGAGCGAGGGAATAAAAAGAACCTGATCGGTTCTGCTGTGTTGGTGCTCGGTGCGGAGCTTAACCCTTAAAGAAACCGCTAAAGAAACTGCGAATGGACTGAGAAGCGGGAGTTTCGCCTTAAACTGCGAAACCTCGAACTCATACTGTTCCTCACGAGGTCTTATGTCAAGGAGAATCGAAAACTATTTTTTTGCAAAATCAAGCTACGTCTGCCTGGGCCGCAAGAAGATAAATTTCAGTACCGTCGTTGCCAGCCAGGCCGTGGGCATCAAAGAAGTCCACGACGACATTTGGCTGGTGAGCTTTATGGATTATGATCTGGGATACTTCGATCTGGACACTCGGGTGCTCGAACCGCTCGAAAATCCCTTCGGCCCAAAAGTGTTACCTATGTCTTAGGTACGTTGTGTCACCCATGTCTCCGGGCCGGACCACCGGATGATGGAGGCGCGGGTGGGATTCGAACCCACGAATGGAGGTTTTGCAGACCTCTCCCTTGGGCCACTTGGGTACCGCGCCAAACGAGTAAGTATAGCAAAATTTCTGCTGGGGCTCGGGGACTGTACGTGCAAGAAGCGGGAGCTCCAGATCGCTATTTCGTGGTTGCTACGGGGGAGTTAATCTTCGCTTCGCGGAGGAAGCGCGCCGACTCCTCGGGTGGCGTTGGATTAATGTAAAAGCCAGTTCCCCACTCAAAACCAGCGACTTTTGTCAGCTTGGGAATAATCTCAATGTGCCAGTGGTAGTGGTCGTTGATCTCTTCCCCGACGGGAGAAGTGTGGATCATGAAATTGTAGGCCGGGCGGTCCAGCACGACATCAAGCCGCATTAGTGTGTCCTTCAGCATACGCGCCAGACTCGCATACATTGTGCTTTGGTTATTTTCGTACGATGAGCCATGCACCTTGGGGAGAAGCCACATCTCAAAGGGAAAACGCGATGCATACGGCGACAGCGTGATGAAGTGATCGTTCTCGCCGATGACGCGTTCGCCGGTGTCCCGTTCCTGACGAATGATGTCGCAAAAGATGCAGCGTTCCTTCTCGTCGTAGTAGTGCCAGGAACTATCCACCTCTTCGCGCACGCGTCGCGGCACAATTGGCAGCGCGATCAATTGGGAATGAGTGTGCTCCACCGAGGCGCCTGCAGCCTCGCCATGATTCTTGAAGATCAGGACATACCGAAACCTCTTGTCGTTCTTGAGATCCAACATGCGGTCGCGGTAGGCCCACAGGACGTCTTCGACTGCGCGCTCCGGCAAGGAGGCCATCGTCGCCAAGTGATCGGGCGTTTCAACGATCACTTCGTGTGCGCCGACACCGTTCATCTTGTCAAAGAGACCTTCGCCCTCGCGGTCCAGATCGCCCTCAATGCCAAGTGCCGGAAACTTGTTGGGAACCACGCGAACGGTCCAGCCAGCGGTATTCGCGCCACCGTTGCTCCGGCCATAGACGAGAATCTCCGGCGGCGTCTTAGCTTCATGGCCGGGGCAGAACGGACAATTCTTGCCGTCGGGCATAGGCGAGACGCTTTCGCGAAGAAAATCGTTTGGGCGCTTTCCACGCTCCGTGGAAATGATCACCCAGCGGCCAGTAATAGGGTCTTTTCTCAACTCCGGCAAAGCAATCCTCCTCGAATTTGTTCAACTTTTAGGCGGTGAGAGTGCGCCCCTGCGCTTAGATTGTACCGCGTCTTGCTCTTCGCAAAAGGCAGCCATCAACATTTTACTGTGGAATTTTACATTTGGGGGCTGAAAGCGTCCTTATGCAATCGCAGAACTGGGGGCTTGCCGGGGACATTGTCAATCGCGACGACGTCGAATCGGCACGGGCATTCCGGCACGCGGCGTTCAGCAAGAAAATGCTGGGCTGTCCTAGCCAGGAGGTGTTGTTTCCCAGGCGTTACACTCAACTCCGGAAGTGCGGACATCTCTTCGCGGACCGTGCGTGTGCGAACTTCGACGAAGGCAAGTATCTTGCCATCGTAGCCCACCATGTCGATTTCCCCTTTGGATGCGCGCGGAGTGAAATTACGCGCCACGAAAACGTAGCCTTGGCGGCGAAGATACCAATAGGCGTAAGTTTCGCCGCGAATGCCCGTCTGGCGTGCCTCGTGTTTTTTTGCCTCTTGAGAGAGATCTTCGCCGTCGCGCAAACCCTTCCGCGCCGCCCAATGGACTGCGTGGAAAATCAATCGGGAAATGATGGGCATCGACTCTCCGCGAAAAAGGGTATCGCCGGCAGTATAAACAAAAATCCCGTGGCTGCCGCGTACCTTTTCCGGCAGCCACGGGGTTGCATTCGCAGTCATTTGTGCGAGCTCTGCTATTGCCCCGAGAGAGCGTTAGGCCTTTTTTTCTGCCTCACGAATGCATTCTTCGAGAGTGTGCACGGCGAAGTCTGCCTGCTCTTCGTCGATGAGAAGCGGCGGCGACAACCGAATTGTGTTTTCGCCCGCACCAAGAACGCACAGCCCCTTGTAGAATGCCATTTCAATGATGGCATTGCGGAGGTCTGCAGCTTTTTCCTTCGTGCGTTGATCCCGGACAATCTCAATGCCAATCATTAAGCCGCGTCCGCGCACATCGCCAACGATCTTGAACTTGCTTGTCCAAGCGGCCAAACGGCCGAACAGGTAGTCGCCCATGCGGCGCGCATTATCGAGGTACTGACTTTCAATCAGCTCCGCCGTGGCAAGAGCTGCCGCAATACAAACAGGATTTCCACCGAAAGTGGTACCGTGCGAACCCGGCTTCCAATTCATTATGCTGGCCGGAGCGAAGAAAGCGCCGAGCGGCATGCCGCTGGCGATGCCTTTGGCGGTGCAGACGATATCCGGTTCGATCCCGGCATACTGGTGCGCCCACCACTTTCCCGTGCGGCCCATGCCGGACTGCACTTCGTCGGCGATAAGCATGATGCCGTGCTTCCGGCAGATGCGCTGCAACTCCTGCAGGAAAAAGTTCGGCGCGACGACGTAGCCTCCTTCGCCCTGAATCGGTTCAATGATGATGCCGGCAACCTCCTCAGGATCAAAGAGGCGCTTGAATATCTGCTGCTCGAGTTGCTCGAGAATTTCGGCGCCGCAGGTTTCTGCGGTGTGTCCAAGAGCGCAGCGATAGGCATAAGGAAATGGAATGTGCTCGACACCGGACAGCAGAGCACCAAAGCCCTTACGCTGCGTGGATTTCGAAGCGGTCAGCGAGAGAGCTCCCATGGTGCGTCCGTGAAAGCAGCCGTAGAACGCGATCATTTTGTCCCGTTTCGTAACGTAACGCGCTAGCTTGATAGCGCCTTCGATAGCTTCGGCGCCGGAATTTGTGAAAAAGGTCTTTTTCGGCGAGGCACCAGACAAGGTGTTGACTAATCGCTCGGCAAGCAGCGGCATGCTCTCGTAATAAAAATCCGTGCCGGACATGTGGATCAGTTCAGCTGCCTGCCGCTGAATGGCCGCGACAACCTTAGGATGGCAATGCCCCGTCGAGCAAACAGCGATGCCTGCCGCGAAATCCAGAAAGGAGTTGCCGTCTACATCTTCTACAATCGCGCCGTGGCCCCGCTTGGCAACAAGCGGATAATCCCTGGTATAAGACGGGGACATGAACTTGGTGTCGCTTTCCACAACGCGCTTGGCGTTGGGTCCGGGTAGTGCTGTAATCAGCCTCGGAAGTTTCGTTTCTGTCGTGGTAATCATCTCTTCCTCCTTGGGAAAATGGTACGCGGTTAATGTGGATGGGCTACCGCAAAGCAGGTTTGTGTGTGCACACCAAGACTAGGCCGCGCCCTGCTGGAAGAGAGGATGGTTAGTCGACGCCGAAAAGATTGGGACGCAACTCGGCTGGGGAGAAATTGCCGGGGAACCGATAGAGGTTAGAGAGTTTCATTTGCGTTTCCAACGGACGCTGCCGTCCTTTGAATCTTCAATCATTATACCACGATCGGCGAGTTCCTTGCGGATGCGGTCAGAGGCAGCAAAGTCCCGCCGCTGGCGCGCCGCTTGGCGTTCAGTAATGAGCTTTTCGATCTCCTGGTCGCTCGGGCCGCTCTCGTCACCGCCAAATCCGAGCGCGCGTAACTTCTCCGCGTCGTTATCATCCATAATGGCAAAAATGTGATCGAAGGCCGCAAGAAATTCCTGAACAGCGGCCACGTCTCCCTGTCCGAACTCGTCCTTGTCCATGGCGATATTGGTTTCGCGCAGCAAATCGAACGCGGCTGCGAGCGCACGGGCGGTGTTTAAGTCATCGGAGAGGCCTGCGTCGAACTCATCCGCGGCCTCGGCGACGCGTTCGGCCATGCCTTTTTGCTTCCCGGCCTGGAATTTTCCGTGGGCCAGGCGCGCGGCGAAGTTGCGCAGGCGTTCGACGGAGCTAGCCGCTTGCTGTAAACCGTCAAACGTGAAATTGAGCTGCTTGCGGTAGGGCACGCTGGCCAGCGCAAAACGCAGCGTCGACGGCTTGTATCCCTTGGCGAACAGATCGCGCAGCGTATAGAAATTGCCAAGGGACTTCGACATCTTTTCGCCTTCAACCAACAAGTGTTCCGCGTGCATCCAGTAGCGCACGAAGGGCTTCCCCGTCGCGCCTTCGCTTTGAGCAATTTCGTTTTCATGATGAGGAAACGCCAGGTCGATTCCGCCGGTATGAATATCCAGCGTCTCTCCAAGGTACTTCATGGCCATCGCGGAACATTCGATGTGCCAGCCGGGGCGGCCCTTGCCGAGCGGCGTCTCCCAGAAATGTTCGCCGGGCTTTGGCGCTTTCCAAAGTGCAAAGTCGCGTGCGCTCTCTTTTTCGTAGCGGTCGACGTCGACGCGCGCCCCGGCCTGAATTCCTGCGACGTCAATATTCGAAAGCTTGCCATAGTGCGGAAACTTCGCGATGCGGTAGTAGATCGAGCCTTCGCTGGGATAGGTGTAGGTCTTCTCTTGCAGCCGCTGGATGAGTTTAACCATGTCGTCAATATGGTCCGTCGCGCGAATCCAGTGTTCCGGCGCCTCAATGCTGAGCGTCTTGCAATCGTCAAAAAAAGCCTGCGCATATTTTCCGGTGTAATCGCGAATACTCACGCCGGCCGCGGCCGCGTTAGCGATGATGCGGTCGTCGACGTCGGTCAGGTTCATGACGTGATTCATCTTGTAGCCGCGGAGCTTCAGGAAACGCCGAAGAATGTCCTGAAACACAAAAGTCCGGTAATTCCCGATGTGCGCGTAGTCGTACACAGTAGGCCCGCAGGTGTACATGCGGACTCCATCGCTCTTTTGCGGCGTGAAAGCTTCGATCTTTCCGCCCAGCGTATTGTGAAAGCGTATCTCGTGCATCGCAGCCAAGACTGCAATTTGTCCCAAAGGATAAACGTAAGATTGTATCCGAGGCCTCCAGACAGCCGCAATGAGGAACGGCTCCTTCTGTCGCTTCGCGGATAGCCCACCGGCAAACTCTCCTAAACAAAATTGACGCTACCGGATTCGCTGGATAGAGTCCTAAGTTCTCACTTGGGAGGTACAGCGATGAACCGCTTCCTATTGGGCAGTGGCCTTCTCTGTTTCTTGGCGATTGCGGGAACTACTGTAGCCCGACAAGCGTCGAATGCGGATTCGGCAAAGTTGCTCACGCCAGAAGCTTCGCTCAATCTGCGCTCCATTTCGGATTTGCAATTCTCGCCGGAAGGCGCGCGGGTCGCATTCGTTGTCATGGAGCCGTCTAAGGGCGAACGCCGCGCCCGCCATATCTGGCTATACGAAATGAAATCCGGTACAGTCCGTCAAATCACTTTTTCCGGGAAGGATGAATCCTCGCCGCGCTGGTCGCCCGATGGGAAGCAGCTTGCCTTTCTTTCAAATCGCGAAGATCAGCAGCAAATATACGTAATGCGAATGGATGGGGGAGAAGCCGCGGCGCTCACAAAGGGCAAGCGCACTGTGCATAGTTTTGTTTGGTCGCCCGACGGCAAGCAGATCGCCTTTCTTGCTCCCGATCCAAAAACCGATGCCGAAGAAAAAAAGGAAAAGGCCAAGGAGGATGCGCATGTCGTGGACAAAGACGACAAGCAGCCGCGATTGTGGTTGCTCACGGTAGCAACAGACGAGGCTAAAGCGCTAACGGACGCTAAATGGGAAATCAGCGAACTCGCGTGGATGCCATCCGGCGACCGCATCATCATCAGCGCCACGGATCGGCCCGAATCTGACGAAGAGACCCACCGGATATTTTCTGTCGCGCTCTCAAACGGCGCTCGAACGCTGCTATTCGCTCCACACGGTCCGTTTGGCGAGCTGCATGTATCCCCTGACGGCAGGACGGTCAGCTACATTGGCTGCCGCGTTGATGGTCCCACGCCGCACGACCTCATGCTGTTAGACATCGGCAAGCGCGCCACTCGCAATCTCACTGGCGCGAGCCTCGATCGCGCTATTCATGAGCACCGGTGGACAAAGGACGGCTCCTTGCTCGCACTTTATGCGGATGGCTTCAGAAACAAATTAGTCGGCTTTTCTCCCGAAGGCATGAGCAAAAATCCACCTAATCCGCCCGCCGGTAATGTGAGTGGCTTTGCCGTATCCGACTCCGGCGAAGTAGTCTTCGTGGGGCAATCTGCCAGGACGCCTCCCGAGCTTTGGCTTTGGGATCAGAAAAACTCTCCAAAACAGGTTTCGCACCTCAACGACACCTGGAAGCAGTACGCGCTCGGCGCACCCGAGTTCTACAAATACAAATCATTCGATGGTCTCGAGATCGAAGCGGCTCTGCTGAAGCCCGCCGGAGCCGATCCAAGGGCCAAACTCCCTCTCGTCGCATTGATTCACGGAGGGCCCACTGGCAACTGGCAAGACTCCATTGAAGTCTGGGGACAACTCCTTGCCACCCACGGCTATGCGGTTTTCTATCCCAACATTCGCGGCTCAGTCGGTTATGGCGAGAGTTTTATCGAGATGAATCGCGGCGATTGGGGCGGCGCAGACTTCAAGGACGTGATGTGGGGCGTCAAGGATCTGGTTGACCGTGGGATTGCTGATCCGTCAAAACTCGGTATTGGCGGATGGTCTTACGGCGGTTATATGTCAGAGTGGGCCATCACCCAAACAAATGATTTCAAAGCCGCCGTCTCCGGCGCGGGTCTCTCCAATTTGATCTCTGAGTACGGCAGCGAGCAACATCCATCGTACGACGAATGGTTCTACGGCGTGCCCTACGAGTCCGAGAGTCTCGTGAAATTCCTGAACAGTTCCCCGTTCACGCAGCTTAAGAATGCGAAGACGCCTACACTCGTTCTCCAGGGTGAAGCCGATACCACCGATCCACTAGGCCAGAGTCAGGAGCTGTATCGCGGACTAAAGCACTATGGGGTAGAGAGTGAACTGGTCGAATACCCGAGAGAACCGCACGGTTTCCGCGAAGAGAAGCACTTGCTCGACCGTCTCAGTCGCATCCTCGCCTGGTATGACGCGCACGTGAAGTAGAAGCAGCTCTTGCATCAGAATTCTTGACGCATGTGGGTTCCCAGGACGTCAAAGCGGCTTACTGCCTGCTTCCAATAGTCTGAAGTCGCGCGAGTTTCTCAATCCGCGGATAAGATTCCGGTGACGTCACAGTTCGCTCCAGGACATTTGCGCCTTCGCGCAGTGCGCTAGTCATGAGTTGCACAGCCTGTCCCGCCATCGGTGGAGTAACCACGGTGGCTGCCAGCAACCCGGTGCGTACCCAGGCTTGTCCCGTCTTCGGCAAGCCGTCAGCACCAGTAAACGGCAGGCTCAGCCATTTTTCGCGCTCTTGGGCATTGCCGATCTCCTCCAGAGCTTTCCTCGCTCCGATAGCCATCGCATCATTTTGTGCTGCTATGGCCACAATGCTCACTTTGCTCGAAACGCTCAATTTTAGCCAGGTTGCCATGCTCCGATAGCCGCTCTCCTCTGTCCACTTGCCTCGCAGCAGCGTCACCCGTAGATTCTTCGGGCACACTGCTTCAAATCCAGCCTTGCGATCTTTCACCGTGGCGCTTTCTGTCGGACCCAGAATGTAAAGTACCGCGCCTCCTTCGGGAAGCAGCGCGCTTAGCTGTCTCGCCTGTATCCTCCCGATCTCCTTGTGGTCGCTCGTCACTAGGAAGACCGGCGTCTTAGAGCCGCGCCGCAACTCAGCGATATATTCCGCCTCGCGGTTGACGAGTCCCCATGCAATCCCCGCCCCCACCGCTGCCTTGGCCACCTGCGGGAGTCCCGTGCCGCCTGCTGGCTCGACGATGATACCGTTCGGCCGCAACGTAGAGTGAGCTTGAATCGATTTTAGGATTTGTGTGCTTTGCGTAATGGTGTCGCCTTCGGCGTACACAATTTCGAGATCGACGCCAAGTTCCCGGGCAGCCGCCTCCGCCGAAGCCGCCTGCTGGAGCTGAAAGTCGTTGTCTTTGGTGATCAACGCAACAAGAAATCGCAGTTTCTTCACCTCGGGGCGCCCCCAAGTTGCGCCCTTCCGTTCGCTTTCTGCTTGTTCGCATCATACGGTGACTGCCTTGCTTCTGGTTCAAGAATCACCGGTCTGGTTACATGTTGAATAGCCCGCGCGGCAACTTCGTCGAGCCAAGAAAATAGATTCTGCGGAGACACCACCTTGTGGCCCTCTTTAATTCAACACCATCTGTTGCGTAGCTCTTTACACTCTCTAGAACCCGTGATACGCTTTTTTCCCGTACCGCCATCCACGCGCCAGGCGGCTGGGCCTCTGACTGAGAACCTGCCACACGTTTGTCTAAGCGACCGTGAACCGGTCGACTTGTTGCTGCAAAGACCCTCCCCCCGAGGAACAATGCGTCGTCTCTCTACGTGCGTTTTGCCGACCGGCTTTGTTGCAGGCAAGATTTTCGCTTGCTGCCGCGAAATTGGGCTTCGAATGGCGCGTGCTGGGACAAAAAGGGGACATCTTGCTTAAGCTCCGAAAAGTGGAAATCGTTGGCTTTAAGTCGTTTTGTGACCGCACAGTGGTCACATTCAGCGGCTCCGGAACGACTTGCATTGTCGGACCCAACGGCTGCGGCAAATCCAACGTGGTCGACGCCATCTCGTGGGTTCTGGGCGAGCAGAGCCACAAATCCCTTCGTGCCGAGCGCATGGCCGATTGCATTTTCAACGGAACCACGAAGCGGCCGCCCCTGGGCATGGCGGAAGTCACCATCACCATGGAGGATCCCGAACTTGCGGAAGCTGCCCGGTTCGTCCTCGAAGGCGCGCAACTGGAAAGCGCTCCCGATGCTCTCCCCCCCGCTTCGCAAAACGACGCGGCCGCCATGACTGACCCGAACATACACATTCTCTCGCTTGCCCCCCCGCCGGCCTCTGAATCGCACCCAGATGCAACAGGACCGCAGGACTCTGCGCCGCAGTCCGTTGATCCATCTAGCACCAATCCCGAATTTCTGAAAGGCATGCGCCGAAAGAAGGGCGGTGACAAACCCGTCCTAGCCACCAAGCCCGGAGAAGTAGTCGTCACGCGCCGACTGTACCGCTCCGGCCAGAGCGAATACCTTATCAATGGCCGCATCGCCCGCCTTCGCGACATTCAAGAAATGTTCATGGGCGTGGGGCTCGGCCCCGATTCCTACGCCATCATCGAGCAAGGCCGCATCGGCCTGATCCTTTCCACCAAACCGATGGAACGCCGCGCCATCATCGAAGAGGCCGCCGGCGTCACAAAATTCAAAACCAAGAAACGCCTCGCGGAAGCCAAACTCGAATCTTCAAAACTCAATCTGGCGCGCGTGAATGATATCGTCGTCGAAGTCGAAAAGCAGCTCGGCTCGCTCAAGCGCCAAGCCTCCAAGGCGCGCCGCTATGCCGAGATTCGCGACCAGATGCGCGGGATTGTCCGTCAAATGCTCGCCGGAAAAGCCCGCGAACTGGACGCAGAAGCAGAGCGCATCGCGAAGCAACTCGCTGAGCTCACCGCCGCCGAAACGCAGCACGCTCAAACCATTCAGCAGCAGGAAGGCGAACAGGACCGCCTCAATCAGCGCATTTACGAGTTGGACGCCGAGATTCGCCAGAATCAGAATGTGCTAAACCTCACCGCCCTCGAAGTCGATCGCACCGAGAACCGCATCAATTTCAATCAGCAGCGCGCCAGCGAACTCGGTTCGCGTCACACACTGGTCTCTGCTGAAATGGCGGAAGCCGCGGCGCAAGTTGCGGAGTGGGAAACCCGAAGTAGCACTCAGCAGCTTTCTGTTAGTTCTCTCCATGAAGAGTCCGTGACGCGCTCCGCTCGCGTGGAAGAATTCGCGGCACGAGCGGAATCCCGCGCCACCCAGATTCAGGAATCTGAAGCGCGGATCGAGTCCCTGCGTCACACGGCGTCAGAAGCCGGTGAAAGCCTTCTTCGCCTGCACGGCGAGCAGAAACAGGCCGAAGAAGCTCTGGTCCATCATCTCGAGGCACTTCGCAAGCACGAAGCAAGCGAGCATGAGCTCCTCGAAACTTCCATCCGCATTCGCGACGAGGCCGATCAGGCTGCCTACGATTGGGAAGCTGCAAGCGCGCAACTCACTGAGCTGACGAAAAACGCGGCTGGCATGCAAGCGCGCATCGGTGAACTGCGCCAGCATCGCGAACTAACCACACTGAAGGCGGACGCCCTTCGAGATTCTCTCTCCAGCGTCCGGGCGCGCCATGCAACTCTAACGCAAATTCTCAACGATCGCTCGTATACCGCAGATGCCGTGCAGAAACTTTTCGCTGCCAATGAACGCGGCGGCGGCCAGAGCTTCCATGCTGTCGGCGTGCTCGCCGATTATGCCGAAGTCGAAGAACAGCACGAGTCGGCCATCGAGCAGTATCTTCGGGACGAACTCGAGTACGTGGTAGTCGAAACTTACGACCACGCGCGCGCCGGCGTTTCCCTCCTCCGTGATGAAGTCGGTGGCCGCGCCACTTTCTTTGTCGATTCGCTGCGCAATTTGCGCCTCGCGGAGTACGAGCCCATCATCAACTTCCGCATCGAAGATGGCGTCATCTCCCGCCTGGACAAGCTTGTCGGTTTCCGCGATCCTCTGGGTGCCGCTGCCAAACAATTTCTTCCGCGGCTCCGGTCGGCCTATCTTACAGACAACGCGGCCTCCGCCGAAAAGCTGGCGCGCGACAATCCTCAGTTTGCGTTTGTTGCTCCTGACGGTACCTGTTATCAAGGCCGGATGGTCACGGGTGGACGCGCCGATCAAGCCGGCCCGCTCGGAATGAAGCGCGAATTGCGTGCGCTGGACGCCGATGTACTTCATCTCGAGCATGAGATGAGCGACGCGCAAGCCGCGCTCGCCAATGTGACCACGGAACTGCATGAAACCGAGACATCTCTCGAGCAAATTACGGCTCAGCAGCGCAACGCCGAGCGCAACGTCTTCTCCGCAACGCACCGTCACGAGCACATGCAAACCGAACTGGCGCGCCTCGGTCTCGAACTGACCGTCTGTCAGAACGAGCTTCTGCGTCTCCGCAAGGACTCTGAGGATGCAAGATTGCGCGCCCAGCGCGCCAAGAATGAACATGCTGCCGCGGCCGTCAGTCGTGCCGAGGCTGAAACCGAGAGTGCCCGACTCGTTGAAAATCTCGCGCAGCTTCGTGGCTCGATTCACACCGAGCAGAACGAACTCGCCACCGCCCGGGCCGAACTTGCTGCCCTCCATGAACGGCTTTCCGCCGCCGAAGCTCTTGCCCAGCGTTTGCAAGAAGAGCGCACAGAACTTGAACGGCGCGAAGCTTCTCTTCGCCAGCAACAGTCCTCGATTGGGGATGAGACTGCAGCTCTCTCCAAACAAAGTGAAGAGCTCGAGCAGCAACTCGAAGGACTCCGCGGTGAAAAGCTTCGACTCGAAATCCGCCAGCGCCATCTCGAGCAGGAGTGGGACAACGGCCGGACCCGGGTAACGCAAATGGAAGATCATCTGCGCATGGGGCGGCAATCTCTCCAGGAGCTTCGCGAACAGCGCAGCCACGCGGAAGTGGATCGTGCGCGCAATGATTCAGACCGCCAGCACCTGCGCGATACCTGCATGACCGAGGTCAACTCGCAACCCGAGGATCTGATCGCCACAGAAGCTGCGTTCATGACCGGCGAAGAGCTTGCGGCCGCGGAAACAAATTACCGAGAAATGAAACAGCGCATAGAGGCCATGGGCCCCGTCAATATGATGGCTCTAGAAGAATTCAACGAGTGCGAGCAACGCTTCACCTTCTTGACGCGCGAACGCGACGACCTCCTCCAATCCATCGCCGACACACAGCAGGCCATTGCCGAACTCGACCTGGTGTCCCGCGAAAAATTCGAACAGGCCTTTACCGCGATTAATCACAATTTTTCAGAGGCTTTTCACACCATCTTTGGCGGCGGCATGGCGGAAATGCGCTTGACCGAGCCCGACAGCTCCGGCGATGCCGGCATTGACGTCGTCGCTTCGCCTCCCGGCAAGCGCATGCAGAACGTTCTCCTTCTCTCCGGCGGAGAGAAGGCCATGACCGCGCTCGCCCTGCTCATCGCCATCTTCCGCTTCCAGCCAAGCCCCTTCTGCATATTGGACGAAGTGGACGCGCCCCTCGACGAAGCCAACGTTGGCCGTTTCACGCGACTCGTCGGCGACATGAGCGGCCAAACACAATTCATTATCGTCACCCACAATCGCAAGACCATGGAAACCGGCTCCGTCCTTTATGGAGTCACCATGCAGGAGCCCGGCGTTTCGAAACTCGTTAGCGTCCGCTGGGAAGGCAGCGAAGCGCCCGCCCCCAAACAAAAAGCAGCCTCGGCCGCCTAAACTTTCCATTTCTAATTCCAAACAAATAGTGGCGCGCGAAGGTATGTACTGCATTCTCAGTCCGCACTCGGCGTTCGAATCGCACATATGACAAAGCAGAGCCGCTTGGTCCTTCCTACCGCGGCTTCTCCTGACATGGCAGCCACGACAGCCCAAATATTTCTCATAAATTTCCTCAACGTGTTGCTTTCCCTTGGCGGAGCGCTGCGCTAGAATGCTTCGCACCTTCGGGGGAGAAACATTGCAGTGGCTGCCAGTCCCGTGACGCGCATCGTTCGAGAAACTCGTTTCGCCGGTCTCACTCCTTCGGTGCGCGGGAAAGTCCGTGACATCTACGATCTCGGCGACAAGCTGCTCATCGTCGCGACTGACCGGCTCTCCGCGTTCGACGTTATTCTTCCGACTCCCATTCCCGACAAAGGCCGCGTCCTCACGCAGCTTTCGCTTTTCTGGTTCGACCTGCTGAAGGACCTCATTCCTAACCACGTTCTCAGCTCCGCGAACTTCCCCGCTCCATTCGACGCCTATCGCGACGATCTTGCGGGCCGCTCCATGATTGTGCGCAAAACGCTGCCACTTCCCATCGAATGTGTGGTCCGCGGCTACGTTTCCGGCTCAGGCTGGAAAGACTATAAGACCAATGGAAAAATCTGCGGCATTGCCCTTCCTCCGGGCTTGCGCGAATCCGATCGCTTGCCCGAACCCATTTTCACTCCTGCCACCAAAGCCACTTCCGGGCACGACGAAAACATTTCCTTTGACCAAGCCGCCTCCCTCATCGGCAAGTCGCTCGCTGCACGCGTCCGCTCCGTCAGCATCGAGCTCTACCGGCGCGCCGCTGCATACGCCGCGCCGCGCGGTATCCTCCTCGCCGATACCAAATTCGAATTCGGCCTTCTTCACTGCGCCCTCGACTCTCCTGAAGCAGTCGATTCTCTGATGTGGATTGATGAAGCGCTCACTCCAGACTCTTCCCGCTTCTGGCCCGCCGCTCAGTACAGTCCCGGCGGCCCTCAGCCTTCTTTCGACAAACAGTTTGTGCGCGATTACCTCGAGCGGATCCGCTGGCCAAAAACCCCGCCTGGCCCCGAGCTTCCCCCCGATGTCGTCGCCGCCACGCGCACCAAATACCGGGAGGCCTATCGCATCCTGGCGGGGCGCGAACTTGATCAATAATTTCATACCGGCCCAGAACAATTTCTGTGGAGCGTGCGATCGTGAAAGATCAACTCGAGGGGCTTGTCAGTCAAATGGTCGACAAGGGCATTTTGTTCGACGAGGCTGTGGGAGAGTTCGAAAAGCGCTTCATCAAACGCGTCCTGGACCGCACCAACGGCAACCAGTTCCGCGCCGCTCAGGTTCTAGGCATTCACCGCAACACTCTGAGCCGCAAGATCGATCAATACAAGCTCGCTTCAGGGAATCACCGCTCCCGCTGACCGCCTCCATCGCTCTTGCTTGCTTGTTCCGGGCATCTCCAACGGAAATAAACTCCCGGACAATAAGGAAACGGCTCCCCGGTCACGCCGGAGAGCCGTTCGCAATTTGTACCGTGCCTAGTTGTTTCAGTGTCCTGAGGGTTTCTTGCGTACCGGCCTCTTGGGTGCGGCCTTTTCCTTCGGAATATCGTCCTCGTTCACTTTGACCTTATCCCAGTGCAGCATGAAGGCCGGATCCGGATCATAGGACACCAGCGTCCCCGTAAAATGAATCGCGCTGTCTTTCTCCACGCGAGACACATCCGGCTGCCCGCCTACTTTCACATCCATGTTCGCCGTCGTCGCCGCTTGAAATTCTGCGTCGCTCGTCACGAAGGCAATCTTCAGGTCGATCGGATCCGTCGCCGTCGCCCCCGGAATAATCTCAATCACCTTGCCAGGTACTCCGGGAAACTCCAGCCCGCACGCCGCCAGCCACGTCACTTTGGACTTATCTCCGCCCGCCTTCAGATCCGCGACCACGGATGCGATGGTCATGGCTGTTCTCGCGGTCTCCAGGTCCGTAACGCTTGGTAGGCTGTAGCTTGCAGGGCGTTCTGGCGAACTGTTTGCCAGTTGCAAGAGTTCATTCAATTCCGCGTCTGTTAGGCTATCGCAAGCAGCTTGCTGATAATTCTGGATTAGCTTTCGTAGATAGTCCTTCACCTTCTTTGACTGCGCCTCTGTAGCGCCTTTCGCTGTCACGGCTCGCGCAATCGACCAGAAAGCATCCATGTGCTGTGGCGGAGTCATCGCTTCATATGCCAGTCCCAGCCGGTAACTCGTGATTCCATCGTCAGGAGTCAGCGTCAGCACCGCCTTATAAAATTGGATCGCCGACGCGTAGTCCTTTTGCGACATCGCCGCCTGTGCTGCGGTCCCGTTGAAATAAACCTGAATCTGCTTTTTTTGCGCACTAAACGCATCTTCAGTCATGCTGTCCGGCTTCTTCACTTCGTCCAGCGCCTTTAGGCCGGCCGCCGCTGCATCTTGCGCCGCCTTCGCATTCGCGGGCGTCGCCGCCCACGCGGGTTGCGATGCGCTTAGCGCGTTATAGGCAAAGGCATGCGCGTACAACGCCTGATATTGTCCCCCGGCGTCGATCTTGCTACCCAGCCCGATGACCTTGTCTGAGTACTCGATCACTTTCTGATAGTTTTTCAGCTGGCCATAAGCTTGTACGTAGAGCGGATAAACGTAAACAAGTAGTGCGGAACCCGGATACTTCGAGACAAAATCATCCAGCAGCTTGACCTGTTGAGCGGGGTTCTTTTCTGCGGCTGCCGCCTGATACGCGTTGTACTCCGGCATCGTGTACGGCTGCTTCCCCGCGCCGGCCTCTTGCCCTCCGCCGGCCGCTTGTGGCCGCGCCAGCGCGCTGAGCCCGTTCCCCAGAATCAGACATAGCGCCGCGACTACCGCGAGGCCTGCCACTTTGCGTGTTCCACTCATTCCCACTCTCCTCGCCCAAACTTCAAACCTGGATTTTTCGTGCCGGTCTCACTCGCACTGCTTCTCCCGGAAATTGCTCCGGTTCCAAAACTTGGGAATTATAGGAAAAGCCCCCGTCGCTCCGCAAGCTGTCAAGATATGAAGTTGTAAATGCCTGTCGAAGCATTCTAACGGACTGCAAGTCTCTCTCCGTCCTCCCAACGCACCTTTGAGGATCCCAAGCCATGCGGGGACTGCTTAGACTCCTGGATGCTAAGATGAGTTTCGCACAAAATGGGTGGCCTGCACGAGGAAGAATTCAAATGGCTCAAAAGGCAACTAACAATTCACCACTCAGCGAAATTCCAGCGCTCTCCGGCGCCGTCGCCCTCGTCACCGGGGGCACTCGCGGCATCGGCCGCTCCATCGCGCTTCGCCTCGCCCATCTCGGCGCCGCCGTCTCCATCTGTGGCCGCGACAAGAGCGCACTCTCCGCTACCGCGGCGGAGCTGCAGAAATCAGGCCAGCCGGTCTTTTCTCAAATCGCCGACGTCTGCCGCTCTGCCGACATAAGCTCTCTCGTGGATAAAACCCAGTCCAAGCTCGGCGCAATCTCCATCCTGGTAAACAACGCTGGCATCGGCCTCTTCGGCCCAGCCCACGAGAAAACCGAAGCGGACTGGGACCGCGTCCTCGACACCAACCTCAAGAGCGTCTTCCTGGTCTCTTGTGCCGTCGCACCTTTGATGATCCATCGCGGCGCCGGCGATATCATCAACATCAGTTCTCTTGCGGGCCGTAATGCCTTCGCCGGCGGCGGCATCTATTGCGCCTCGAAATGGGGATTACAGGGCCTTTCCGCCTGCATGGCCGAAGACCTCCGCGAACATGGCATTCGCGTCAGCGTCATCTGTCCCGGCAGCGTGAACACGGAGTTTTCTACCCGCGCCTCGAAAGATCCCTCCAAAGTTCTCTCCTCGGAAGACGTCGCCCACGCCGTGGAAATGATCGTCACCCAGCGTCCGCAAAGCTTCCTCAGCGAAATCCATCTCCGGCCACTCCGCAAACCTTAGATCGGGGGACCGATGAGTTTCGATCTCTATTTCCAACCCGTCGTCGATGGCCAGCCTTTAGAGATCACCAGAGCTGAACTCCGGTCTCTTTTCCCGGTCGTCGAGAAAGAGTCTGAGCCTGACTATTGGAAGATTCGGTACGATCCTGTGAATACTTGCCACATTGGTGTGACGGCCTTGCCTTCTGAAGTCAATCTGCTCTCGTCCTTCTATATCGAAAGACCCTGTACCGAACCACGCCTGTGGGAGGCGTTGTTTCGCGTTCTCAACGGGGGTCCGATCGTTTTGTACTTTCCGGGAGGGCCGCCAATCGTGGCAAGCGACGAAGTCCGAGCGGCGCTACCCAAAAACGTGATCGGCTCGTTAGGTGAACCACGATGCGTACATTCGGCCGCTGAGATTCGCAGAATTATCCGCGAGTCTTGACTGCAGCCGCCGCTTTCGTTGCCGGCCCCCGAGCAGCAAGTGGCGATCGACCCCTGCCAGCCAATCATTTCCTCTTGACATTAGTTGTCATAACAACTATCGTGTCGCCATGAGTCGCCGCCCTGTTCCCCTTCCCCCGCTTCCCCTGGAGGACCGCATCTTTATTTCCCTCCAGAAAACCGCCGATTCCCTGGGCCTCGAAGCGGAACAGCTCCTCAAACCCCATGGCCTTACTGGCACGCAGTACAACGTCCTCCGCATTCTTCGCGGCGCCGAGCCCGAAGGCCTCGCTTGCACCGGCATCGGCGACCGCATGATTTCTCACGACCCGGATATGACCCGTCTCCTCGACCGCATGGAGAAGCGCGGCCTCATCACCCGCGCCCGCCAGACCAATGACCGCCGCGTCGTCAAAACCCGCATCACCTCCGCGGGCCTTGCCCTTCTCAAAAGTCTCGATCAGCCTGTTCGCGAGCTTCACAAGCGCCAGTTCCGCCATATCCCTGCCGCGCGCTTGAAGTCTCTCGCCCAGCTGTTGGAGGAAGTCCGCGTTCGCGGACCGCTATAAACTCTAAGTCTGCTTACACGCAGCTCGCACTTAAGGAGGCAACACCTATGGGCCAAATTTTCTCTCGCATCGTACTCGCCACCGGGCTCGCAGCCGCTATTTCGCTGCCGGCCGCCGCGGCTACATCTGACTGGCAAATTGACCCCGCGCATTCGTCGGCACAATTTGCGGTCAAACATCTGGCCATTTCTACCGTTCGCGGCGCATTTACCAGCGTAAAGGGCGCTATCCAGTTCGACGATAAGGACATCACCAAATCGACCGTGGACGTCACGATCGATGTCAACTCCGTCGATACGCGCGTCGCGGCACGTGACAAAGACCTCCGCAGCGATCATTTTTTTGATGTTGAGCACTACCCCACGATCACTTTTAAGTCCAAGAAGGTTGAACAAGTCGCTCCCGGCAAACTCAAAGTTATCGGTGACCTGACTATTCACGGAGTCACGAAAGAGGTCACTCTGGATGTCGATGGCCCGAGCGCTCCCATCAAGGATCCCTGGGGCAATCAGCGCGTCGGCATTAACGCCATTTCCAAAATCACTCGCCAGGACTTCGGCATCACATACGGCCCAGGTATGATCGGCGATGAAGTCTCCATCACCATCGACGCCGAAATGTTTCAGAAGGCTGCCAAGTAACAAACCAGCAGAATCAGCAATGCGCGCGATCCGCAGCGAAGCGCAAGTTTGAGCTTCGCTCTGGATCGCGGGATGTAATCTGCCCAAGGAAGTTGCGGCAGGAATGCAGGTAAAGTAAAAAGGTGTCCGTCTATTCCGCGAAAGTATCCCGCACACACTTCTGTTCATCTAATGCCTGGACGATATCAAAGGACAATTGCCATGCAGAAGCCCGCTTCAACTGATTTTCCCGTGCACGATCTGATCCGCGATCGCTGGAGTCCGCGTGCTTTCGCCGGCAAACCCGTCGAGCCCGCGCTTCTCGCCAGCCTCTTCGAAGCCGCGCGCTGGGCTCCCTCCAGCAGCAATGAGCAGCCCTGGGCCTACCTCGTCGCAACCAAAGACGATACGGAAAACTTCGCCAAGACTCTGAGCATCCTGGTGGAATTCAACGCGGGCTGGGCCAAGAACGCTCCCGTGCTCGCCCTCGCTGTCTCCCGCCTCAACTTCCAGAGCAGCAACACGGCAAATCGCAACGCTTTCTACGACACCGGCGCCGCCACTGCTCTCCTGAGCGTCGAAGCCACCGCGCGAGGTCTCCTCGTTCACCAAATGGCCGGCTTTGATCCCGCCAAAGCCAAACAGGTATTTGAAATTCCTTTCGACTGGGAGCCCATCGCCGCCATCGCTATCGGCTATCCCGGAGATCCGGACTTGCTTCCTCAAAAATTGCGCGATCGGGAGGTTGCTCCGCGAACACGCAAGCCTTTAGCCGAATTTGTCATGTCGGGCCGCTGGGGGCATACTTCTTCTATCGTCTCTCGATAGCCGGTCACAAAGGACCCAGTCCGCCCAAATGCATCGCACCGTCGAGTTCCTGCTCCATCACGGTTATGTCGTCTTGCTCGCCTGGGTCTTTGCGGAACAGAGCGGCGTCCCCGTCCCTTCGATACCTCTCTTGCTCGCCGCGGGCGCGCTCGCCGGTTCTCATCAGCTAAATCTTCTTGCTTCGCTCTTCATCGTCACGTTTGCCGCCGTTTCTGCCGATTCCCTTTGGTACCAACTCGGCCGACGCAAAGGCATTAAAGTTTTGCAATTTCTCTGCAAGATCACCATCGAACCCGACTCCTGCGTTCGCCGCACTGAAGGAGTTTTCGCAAGGCAAGGCGCGCATTCTCTGATTCTCGCCAAATTTCTTCCTGGTCTCAGCACCGTCGCACCTCCCCTCGCCGGCATCTTCCACATGCGCCTGCGCCGATTTCTGATTTTTGATGCTGCCGGTTCTCTTCTCTGGGCCGCCACTTTCTTGGGGCTGGGCTTTGTTTTCAGCGGACAGATCGAGCGCATCGCCGAACACGCCGCTTCCCTCGGCGGCTGGCTCGGCGTCCTCCTGTTTGGCGCGCTTGCTGCCTATCTCACCTACAAATTCATTGCCCGCAAACGCTTCTTGCGCGAGCTTCGCATCGCCCGCATCACCGTCGAGGAATTGAAGCACAAGCTCGATGCCGGCGAGGAACTGGCCATCGTCGATCTGCGTCATTCGCTGGATTTCGAAGCGGATCCCGAAACTATCCCCGGCGCGTTCCGCATGGAAGCGAAGGAACTGGAAGAGAAGAATGATTTATTGCCGCGCGACCGCGAAATCATTCTCTATTGCACTTGACCAAACGAAGCCACCAGCGCCCGTGTGGCGCTCCTCCTCAGAAGACGAGGCATCACGCGCATTCGCCCACTCGAGGGCGGCCTCGACGCATGGCGCGAACACGGCTATCCCATGGCCAACGTCAAGCTCACTCAGATTTCTTCGTAGATCAGGCCTAGAGCCTCGGTAGGACAATTCCCGCCTGCGCCTGGTATTTCCCCTTCTTGTCCTTGTAACTCACTTCGCAATCTTCGTCCGACTCGAAAAACAGCACCTGGCACAGCCCTTCATTCGCATAGATTTTCGCGGGCAGCGGCGTCGTGTTGCTGATCTCCAGCGTCACAAATCCTTCCCACTCCGGCTCGAACGGCGTCACATTCACAATTATCCCGCACCGCGCGTAGGTCGATTTCCCCAAACAAATCGTCAGCACGTTTCTCGGTATCCGGAAATATTCCACTGATCTCGCCAGCGCAAAAGAATTCGGCGGAATGAGGCACGATTCTCCCTTAAAAGGGACCAGCGACCGCGGATCAAAATGCTTGGGATCCACGATCGTCGAATTCACATTCGTGAAAATCTGAAATTCGTCCGCTACACGGATGTCGTAGCCGTACGACGAAACTCCGTAGCTGATCACTCCTTCGCGCACCTGCCGGTCCGTGAATGGCTCGATCATCTTGTGCTCCAGAGCCATCTTGCGGATCCAGCGGTCTGGCTTTACGGACATCCACCCCTCCTCAATCATCAAGTGAAATTTGCAGCGTCAATAGAGAGCGCGACAAAAGTGAGTATGCCAAAAGGAAGGACAGTGTAGTTTACCCATCTCGTCTTGACAACCTGCGCCTCACCCTCTAGCATTTGCCACTAAAGCGGGAGGCGCTAGTGATCAAGCTGGACATCGTCAATGCGGTTGTCGCCAAGACTCTCATCAGCCGCACCAAGGCCGAGCAGGCTGTCGAAACGATTTTTGAATCTTTGAAGCAAGCCCTCGGCCGCGGCCAACGCATCGAACTCCGCCGCTTCGGCGTCTTCAGCGTCAAGCCCCGCAAGACCGGCATCGGCCGCAATCCCCGCACCGGCGAAGAAGTCAACATCCCTCCCGGCAAGGCCGTCCGCTTCAAACCTGGCAAAGAACTTCAAGGAATCGAAGACACCAAAAAGGCGTAATACGGTCTTGCTTTTCGACCTCTGGCCGTCGCATTTCCCTTAGTCCTTGTAAGGATCAAACTCGTTCGCGCCAGCCATGGCCACTCCGACAGGCGTAAGCGTGTGCAGTATGCGAATGCTTTTCCCATGCTCCGCAAGAACTTCTGGCAATCGTTTGTAGCAATCGGGCGACTCATCTAATCCCGCGCCGCGCAACTCCACCTTCGCCTTTTGCAGCCAGGCATCCATCATTTCTCGAGTAACTTTCCCCGTTCGCCTTACTTCTCCTGTCTTCTTATCCACTTTTCCCTTTGCCTCCATGCGCCCCATCACTCTTCCCGCGCCATGAACTGTGCTGTACATCGAATACTTCGCCTCATCATTCTCGATGCCTTCCAGAATCACCGACGTCTCGCCCATCGTTCCGCCAACAAATCCCTTTTGACCTGGAAACGCAGGTGTCGCGCCTTTGCGAACGACCCACAACTCTCCCCCGCTGTGCGTCTCTCGCCACGCAAAATTGTGATGGTTATGCACTTCTTCCAGAATCGGCGCTCCAAGCAATGCGGCAACTTTTTCGCAAACCCAATCCCGTCCCGCATAGGCGTACTCTCCACCGAGCTGCATGCACCGAATGTATTGCTCTCCCAGGTCGCCTCGGGCGGCAATCACGCAAGGCTCGACATCCATTCCGTCCTTTGCTCCAGCCTTTTTCAAGAACCAAGTCGCAATTTTGTGGCCGAGCCCTCGCGATCCAAAATGCACTCCGATCCACACTCGATCCTCTTCGTCTGTGAACAAATCAACGTAGTGATTGCCCGAGCCAACGGTACCGAGTTGTTGCCGAGCCATCTCCTTGAGCGGCGCGGCCGCCTCGCATTTCCAGGCAGGTCCATCGAAGAGCGCGTGATCAACTCTTTCGGCATTGCGACGCCCGACGCCAAAGCTAATCGTCTTCCACACGTCATCCATGATCGTTCCGATGTTTTCTCGGAGCGAACTTCCTGGCATATCGAGCAGTACAGCTTTGTTGCCGCACGCGATGTCGAAACCGACGCCGCTCGGACTGATGGAGTCTCGATAGGCCACGACTCCTCCAATGGGAACGGCGTAGCCCTTATGATGGTCGGCCATCAACGCAACTCGATCGGCGCTCTTCGCGCAAGTCTTAATCTGGCTCACGGCTCCCTCGTCGGGAGGTCCCCATATCGGGATATCGTCAATCATTTTCATTTTGCTCTCGCTACTTCGATAACTTGGATCTAGCTCATCTCACTGATTAAAGGAATAGGTCCATTTTATCGCGAACCGGGTTTCGCGGACTTGCGGAGGATTTGCCGGAGCAATGCTCGCGAATTGCGTTCCCACGTTGTAAATGATGTAAAGATCGCTGTCAGGCCGGTAGTTATACCTCAGGCGAACATTGGCACTGACGGCCTGCGCGTTCGACGTGTCCACCTGAATCAGGCTCGTGAAAGTCAGGAATCGCGTAAACGAATAATTTCCCTGCAAGCTGGCCAGCACTACCGAGAAGTTCCCGTTCGGCAGCGGCAATCGAAATCGATCCCAGGTTTCCGAAGCGGAGATCGAAAACTTCGCGGTCGGCCGATAGTTGCCTCGCACACGAAACTCGTTCAGCGTTCCTCCGTAGTACCCGCCAAACCTCTCAAATAAGTTGTACGTGAATCGGCGATCTTGACCGGACCCATATGTAAGCTGGTGCCGGGCAAAGTGATACAAGCCGTTCGGGATGAACACATCCTTGTACACATGGAGTGGCGTCGTGATCCGCTGTGTAAACACATTGCTGATGTCATCGTCGGTGTACCCTCCATTGTTGAACTCCGCTCGAAAAGTTCCCTGCCACTCTTGCGTTTGCACAACGTTTTGAGTGTCAGGGGCGTGGAGAATAAAACCTTCGAATTGCAGCTCCCGAACCCCCCTAATTTTGGGCCTCACTTTGAAAGTCAAATCTCCATTCGTTTCATTGGCATCGGTACGTTCGAGGAAACCTGCCTCCGGATTAAAATTCGGCCCGATTTTTCTGCGCTCGAACCGTCCCTCCACCCAGTTCGATCGATAGGACAAGGAAGCGCCAACATCGCTATTCCCGCCGGAGTATCCCGCCGACTGCGTCCCAGCCACATGGGCATCCACGAACCAATCTTTAAAGAACACAAGACGCGTATCGACTCCCCCTGTCTGATTGAAGCTGTCCAGTAAGCTGCCGGACCGTTTATCGATGCCCATTACGCCGACATAGGAACCACCCCATAAGGATTCCCTCAGTCGCACAACGGCATAATTAGCATAAGGATTGGGGCCACTCGAACGAGCGTCCACCTCCAATACTCCAAACTGCAACCGTCCCAAGCTGCCGGTCAGCTTCGCTCCTCCATTTACTGGAACTTGGTTCCCTGTCACTGAGTCGATTCCAATCTGCCGGCTAAAAAACAACTGATCTTGTTCGCCGAGATCGAAATTGAAAATTCCCGCGTTCTCTAGAAAGAACTGCCTCTTCTCCGGAATAAAGATAGGGAACGGCGTTAGATTGAACTGCTCTTGATCCACGTCCGTTGCGGAAAAATCCGTGTTCCCCGTCAGATTCAAGACGACATTTGAGCGAATCCCGTATTTAACATCCAATCCCCCGGTAAGAGGAAATTCCGCGCTTTGGCCCGTCTGCTTGTCGTATTGAGCCAGCCCATAGGGTTTCACCACAAACAGCCTTCCACTTCCGATGTCCGTTATGCCGTTGAGTTCCCCGGCTTCCGAAACTTTCGTGATCCCGTACGTCCTTTTGAACGCCGCCCAAAGATCTTCTTCATTCTTGCTGCGAATGAATCGCATGAAATTCAATCCCCATATCACATCCTTCGACTTTGTAAAATTTAGCGTCGAAAAAGGAATCTCGATCGTCGCGGTCCAACCATCCTGCGTTATGTGGGCTTCAGAGGTCCACACTCCATCCCAACCTGAATCGAAATCGCCTCCTTCGGAACCGCTTTGCTCCTCGACGACTAGACCGTCGCTTTGCGTTCCCAGCGGATTGATCTCGAAAACATATCCGTTTTGCCGATCATGGTTCGAATTAATCAGAATCTCGAAGTGATCGTCCAGCGCCTGGCTTACGTCTCGCCGCAACTCTGTCGCCATGATCCGCGACGGAGCGGAATCGTAGCAATGAATCCCAAAATAAACAGCGCGCCGCGCATAGAGTACGCGCACCTCCGTTTTTTCGGTCGCAGGTTCGCCCTCCTTGGGCTCTCGCTGCCGAAAATCAGTGATGGGGTTGGCAGTTTGCCAGAGAGGATCTCCCAACGTTCCGTCCAGCTTTGGAGCTCGGTCAACCCGCACCGCCTCTGCTTCACGCGTTCCTTCCTGAGGCGCGGGACGGCCTGGATTGGGGAAAGCTTCGGCACAAATATTTCTAGGCGTAAAAAACGCGGCAATAAGAAGTGCGCATCGTATCGTGCCGCTGAAGCGATCGAAGCTTTTTGTGCTCACGGTGTCTGCATCCACGTTCAAATAGACCTGCACAGTTCTCTTCACCAGTTGCTGCAAAAGAAAAACGTCTCCTTAAGCTCCAATTATTCCCGCCGTGAGGCAAGCGGTCTCCGTCCAAACGCTCCACGGCAGACCCTCTTTCGACAGGCATGGCCTAATCGGGAGTGACACCGCTGGGCCATGAACAAATTCCTTGTCTTGGCTGATATCTCACATTGAATTATCACAGTTGGGGCTTCCAGCTCCATCCTTTCGCTGGAGCGCCTAACCGCGTAAGCGCCTGGTTTTCTCGAATCGAGTCTCGACCGATATTTGTCCCGCTAGCGCAAACTCCTCCAATTATGCTGTACTTATATTTGTGAATCCTTGCGCTCTTCCAAACTCTTTGTGACCACACCTCCTTCAGATTCCACAGTAAACAATTTCCCCGCTCCAATTGATTGGCGCGATCTTCCCCCCCGCGCACAATTTTACGTTCCGGTTCTCCCACGCCCCTCTTTCAAATCGCTACTCCTCGCCCTATCGCTTTTTTTCTTAACGCTCTGCACCTGTCTCGCCGCAGGCACGCAATTCGCTACTGCCTATGCTCACAATGAAGCCGTCTCCCTTGACGAATTTCTCCGCGCCTTCACTCTCTTCTACAAGAATCCCGCTGGTCTTCTCGCCGGCTTGCCTTTCGCCGCGACCCTTTTGGCCATTCTTCTCGCGCACGAACTCGGCCATTTCTTCGCCTGCCGCCATCATCACATCCACTCCAGCTACCCCTTCTTCATTCCCTTCCCCTCGCTCATCGGCACCTTTGGCGCCTTTATCCTCATGCGCTCCCCCATTCGCACCACCCGCGCCCTCTTCGACGTCGGCGCTTCCGGCCCTCTCGTCGGTTTTGTCTTTGCCGTTCCTGCCCTTCTGTATGGCGTACTTCATTCCAATTTCGTTCCCGCAATCGCGAATCTCGATCCTTCCCAAAACACCGTCATCTTCGGCATTCCTTTGCTTCTCCGCCTTCTCGACGCTCTCTTCCATCCCGGCGTCAATCCTCACTTCCTCCTGCTTCCACCAGTAGGCCGCGCCGCCTGGGTCGGCCTCTTCGCCACCACGCTCAACCTCCTCCCCGCGGGACAACTCGACGGCGGCCACATCCTCCGCTCCCTCAATGCCCGCCTTCACCGCTTTTCCACCCTTCTTCTCCCGCTCGCTCTTCTTCCTCTCGGCTATTTCTTCTGGTACGGCTGGTATGTTTGGGCCGCTCTTCTCTTCGGTCTCCGCTTTCTCCGCATCGCCCCAGTCTACGACCCCGTTCCTCTCGACCCGCCACGCCGTTTCGCCGCCTTTCTAACTCTCATCGTCTTCATCCTCTCCTTCATGCCCGCCCCTCTCTTCGGCCTCTAGCAGGCTGCTAAAAAAGCCTTGTAGCACTATTCACTACCCACTTTCTTCTCGGCAGGTGGCCCGCACATAAGCCAATCAACGTTTTTAAGTGCCCCTCATCCTGCTACGTTATCCGCCGTTCCTTGACAAGTAATCACCGATGAAACATCATCCCCCTTCGCTCCTTCGCCCCATGAAGCTCACCGCCAACGAAATCCGCGACGTTCTGCGCCATCTCGAAGCCGGCCGGCCCCTCCCGGACCACTACCGCTTCCTCCTTTTCGACGACAAGCGCGAAGTCGAGCTTGTCTGGAACGGCAAAACCAACGAAGTCTGCAACATTGTCCTCCCTTTTCAGGTCATCGAGCAGGTGGATGAGCCCCGCGCCGAAAAGCCCGCCGACACCGCCCTCCAGGCCGGCCTCTTCGATTCCCGCGGCCGTCAGCTCAAGGGCTGGACCAACAAGCTCATCTGGGGCGACAACAAGCTCATCCTCTCCTCCCTCAAGAACGGCCCCCTCCGCGACGAAATCGAAAAGCAGGGCGGCATCAAGCTCATCTATATCGATCCGCCTTTCGATGTCGGCGCCGATTTTTCCATGGATATCGAAATCGGCGACGAAACCTTCACCAAAAAGCCCAACATCCTCGAAGAAATCGCCTACCGTGACACCTGGGGTAAAGGCACCGACTCTTTCATCGCGATGCTCTACGAGCGCCTACTGCTACTGCGGGATCTATTGGCGGAAGACGGCAGCCTTTACATCCATATCGGCTCTGACGTCAGTCATCTTATCCGCCAAGCGGCCCAAGATATCTTCGGTGGAGACAATTGCCGCGCCGAAATTATTTGGAAACGCACCTCAGCCCACGCGAACGTCGTAAATAATTACGGCGCGATTCACGACACAGTCTTTTTCTTTACGAAGAGCGATAGATGGACCTGGAACCAGCAATTCGCTCCATATTCAAAGGAATACGTAGACCTTTTTTTTGACCAGGTCGACGAACAAGGTCGCCGATACTCCCGTCGTGACTTAACTGCATCCATGTCTCGAGCATCCTCTGGCCAGATATATACATGGAAGGGCATCACCCCTACCGCGAGCCGATGCTGGGCAATGACAAAGGAAAAGATGGATGAACTTGATGCAAAAGGGCTCATCCATTGGCCTGCGGCGAAGGGAGGAATGCCGCGATTGAAATTTTACGCCGATGATGCTCCTGGCGTTCCACTTCAAGACATTTGGGACGATGTCGGAGCCATGCATAATCTTTCTACGGAAAGACTAGACTACCCAACTCAAAAGCCAGAGGCGCTGGTCGAACGCATTGTTCGCACTTCTTCTAATGAAGGAGATCTCGTAGCAGATTTTTTCTGTGGTTCCGGAACAACCGTCGCGACAGCAGAAAAACTTGGGCGCAAATGGATTACGAGTGATCTCGGCAAATTCGCCGTTCACACCACCCGCAAACGCCTGATTGGCGTTCAACGTGAACTCAAAGCCGAAGGCAAAGACTACCGCGCGTTTGAAATTCTCAACCTCGGCAAATACGAACGCCAGCACTACGTCGGCGTCAACCCCAACCTCCGCGAAGCCGAACAGCAAAAGCAGCTCGCTGAAAAAGAAGCCAAATTCGTCGAGCTCATCCTCCGCGCCTACCGCGCCGAAAAAGTCGAAGGCTTCAATTCCTTCCACGGCAAAAAAGCCGGCCGCCTCGTCTCCATCGGCCCCGTCAATCTCCCCGTCACCCGCCTCTTCATCGAAGAAATCATCCTCGAATGCCGCCAGAAGCACATCACTCGCGTAGACGTGCTCGGCTTCGAGTTCGAAATGGGCCTTTTCCCCAACCTGCTCGACGAAGCCCGCTCCAAAGGCATCGACATCGCCCCCAAAAACATCCCCGCCGAAGTCTTCGATAAGCGCGCCGTGGACAAAGGCCAGGTCGTCTTCCACGACGTAGCCGCCATCGAAGTCAAACCCCACATCAGGAAAAACACCGTCGCCGTCGAGCTAACCGACTTTTCCGTATTCTATTCCCAGGACGCGCAGAACAGCGTCGAAGCCGAAATGAAAGACAAATCCACCAAAATCATCGTGGACAAAGGCCAAATCGTAAAAATCGTCAAAGACGCCAAGGGCGTCGTCACCCGCGAACGCCTCACCAAAAAATGGACCGACTGGATCGACTACTGGTCCGTGGACTTCAACTTCGAGTCCAAACGCGAAATCATCCGCGTCCCCAGACAAGAAAGAGACTCTCTCGCGCAGAGCCGCGGAGCCGCAGAGGAAGAAACAGAAGTGAATAAAAATAAATCAACAGAACCCTCCTCCTCCGTCCATACAGAACCCTCTTCCTCCGTCCATTCCCCTTCCTCCTCTTCTCTGCGTCTCAGCGACTCCGCGCGAGAAACCTCTTCTCCCTCTTCCCCCGAATACGAGGAAGTCTGGACCGGCGACTACGTCTTCGAAAACGAATGGCAGTCCTTCCGCACCAAAAAAGACCGCTCCCTCGAACTAACCAGCGTCTTCCACGAATGCACCACTGGCCGCCGCAAAATCGCCGTCAAAGTGGTTGACATCTTCGGCAACGACACCATGACCATTCTCGACATCAACATCCCAGGCAAAAAATAATGCGATCATCTCGCGCAGAGCCGCAGAGACGCAGAGTTAAAACCAAAGAAGAATATTTCCTCCTTCTTTCTCCGCGCCTCCGCGTCTCCGCGCGAGAAACTCCGAGCTCCTATGACTGAAAACGAAATCGGCACCATCATCGTGGACACCGCCGTCGAACTGCACCGCCAGTTAGGCCCAGGCCTTCTCGAAACGGTGTACGAAGCGGTCCTCGCCTATGAACTCACGGCCCGTGGCCTCCCGGTCAATCGTCAAGTTCCCATTCAAATCAACTACAAATCCATGACCTTCGAAGAAGCCTTCCGCGCCGACCTCCTGGTAGCAGACAAAGTGATCATCGAACTCAAATCCGTAGAAATCTTGAACAACGCCCACCGCAAACAACTCCAAACCTACCTCCGCCTGACCAACCTCAAGCTAGGCTATCTCCTGAACTTCGGCGCGGCTCTGATGAAAGACGGCATAGTCCGCGCTGTCAATAATCTGGAAGATTCTCCTCTTCCCCTCCGCGCCTCCGCGTCTCCGCGCGAGAATTCCTAATCCCATGGCCCTCCATCCCAATTTCCCCGAATCCCCCTTCGTAATCCTCGATCCCTCCATCCGTTGGTTCCCGGCCGACGAAGCCCTCCGCACCACCACTTCCGACAAACTTATGCCGCCCCTGGTCGCCGAACTCCGCAAGAAAGTGAAAGATTGGCGCGCCGCGAACTACGATGGCGCCGCCCCCACCAGCAAATCCCTCCTCAACTGGTGGTTCAACAACACGCCCCACCTCATGCCGCAATCCAATGGCGAAATGGCCGAATTTCAGTATTACTTCGCCCAGCGCGAAGCCCTCGAAACCATCGTCTATCTGCACGATGTCGTGCGCGTGAAAGACAAGTACGATCTCATGCGCTTTGACAGCTCTGGCGCAATCTCCGCCGGCATGTTCGACGAAACCTGGCGCCGCTATGTCGTCAAGATGGCCACCGGCTCTGGCAAGACCAAAGTCCTTAGCCTCGTCCTGGCTTGGAGCTTCTTTCATAAGACATACGAGCCAGACTCCGACTTGGCCCGCAATTTCCTTGTCATCGCACCCAACATCATCGTCCTCGACCGCATATACAAAGACTTTCAAGGTCTGCGCATTTTCCTGAAAGACGATCCCATCCTTCCCGAAGATGGCTTTGGCGGCCACAACTGGCGCGACGACTTCCAGCTTACTCTCCACGTGCAGGACGACGTTCGCGTCACCCACAAAACGGGCAACATCTTTCTCACCAACATTCACCGTGTTTACGCCGGGGACGAATCCATCCCCTCCCCCGACGACGAAGACACCCGTGACTACTTCCTCGGCAAGCGCCCCACCGGAGCTACCACCGACTCCAAGATCGACCTCGGCATCATCATTCGTGATATCGAAGAACTCGCCGTCCTCAACGACGAAGCTCATCACATTCACGACAAGGAGATGGCCTGGTTCAAATCCATTCAGGACATTCACAACCGACTGTTACAAAAAGATTCCGCCTTGTCGCTCCAGGTAGACGTCACCGCAACCCCCCGCCACAATAGCGGCGCCATCTTCGTCCAGACCGTCGCCGACTATCCGCTCGTAGAAGCGATCTCTCAGAATGTCGTCAAACACCCGGTGCTTCCGGACAAACCTAGCCGCGAAAAGCTGGCCGAACGTGAAAGCTCGAAATTCACCGAAAAATACGAAGACTACCTGCATCTCGGCGTCATCGAATGGCGCAAAGCCTACGCCGAGCACGAAAAGCTAAGCAAGAAAGCCATCCTCTTCGTCATGACCGACGACACCAGGAATTGCGATGACGTCGCCGCATACCTCGAAGGCCACTATCCCGATCTGAAGGACGCCGTCTTGGTTATCCACACGAAAAACAACGGCGAAATCTCCGAATCCGTATCCGGCAAGAGCAAGGAAGAACTGGAAAAGCTTCGCGGACAGGCCAACCTCATCGACAGTATGGAGAGTCCTTACAAGGCTATCGTCTCCGTCATGATGCTCAAGGAAGGTTGGGACGTTCGCAACGTCACTACGATCGTCGGACTCCGCCCATACGCCGCCAAAAGCAACATTCTTCCTGAACAAACACTCGGACGTGGCCTCCGCAAAATGTACCCGGGCCGTGTCGAAGAGTACGTAAGCGTCGTCGGAACTGAGGCCTTCATGGAATTCGTCGAATCCATCCAGGCCGAAGGCGTCCAGCTTGAACGCAAGCCCATGGGCGAGGGCACTCAGGCCAAAACGCCTTTGGTCATCGAAATCGACGAAGAAAACGACCAAAAGGACCTCGACGAGCTCGAAATCGAAATTCCGGTCCTGACACCTCGCGTCTACCGCGAGTACAAAAACATCGCTTCCCTCGATATCCGCAACCTTCCGCACCAGCGCGTTGCCTACCTACAGTTCAGCGAAGCCGACCAGCGCGAAATTGTTTTCAAGGACGTCACCACCGGCGAAATCACCCACACGACGATTTTGGACACCGCCGGCGTGGCCGACTACCGCAACGTCATCGGCTACTTCGCCCAGACCATCATGAAAGACCTGCGCTTGGTCAGCGGCTATGACGCGCTCTATCCCAAGGTCAAGCAATTCGTCCAGGACGAGCTATTTGATCGGCCTGTCGATCTCGAAAGCCCGAATACTCTTCGCAACCTATCCGAGCCCGCCGCCACCAAAACAGTCCTCGAAACTCTCAAGACCGCCATCAACGCGCTCACCATCCAGAAACGGGGTGACGCTTTAATTCGCGATACCATCAAGCTACGCGAAACTCGTCCCTTTGTAGCGAAGGAACAGGGTTACCTCGTTCCGAAAAAAAGCGTCTTCAACCGCATCATTGGGGACAGTCCGCTCGAACTGGAATTCGCCGGATTCCTGGAAAACTGCTCGGACATCATCTCCTACGTGAAAAACTACATGGCCGTTCAGTTCAAACTCGACTACGTCAACGCCAAAGGCGAAATCTCCAACTACTTTCCGGACTTCATCGTCAAAGTAGCGCCAGGCAAGTTCTTCGTGGTCGAAACCAAAGGCCTCGAAGACCTCGACGTTCCGCTAAAGATGCAGCGCCTCAAGCAATGGTGCGAGGACGTCAACGCCGGCCAGAACCGCGTCCACTACGACTTCGTCTTCGTGGACGAGGACTCCTTCCACCGTTACAAGCCCAAGTCATTTGCCTCGTTGGTTGCGGCCTTCCAGGAGTACAAGACGTAGCGTCTGACTGTCTCACCAAACTCCCAAATTCACGCCAACCCCTTCCATTCGCTCCACTTACCCGTCTCACGTTCGAATGATAAGTACCAAGGTACTGTACCTTGACAGTAATCCAATTCCCTGCTATCATTCCCCATGTTCCGCTCGCCGACCAACCCACCACGCCCCTTCCACAGATTCTCCGCCTCGGATCTCGCCACTTGCCATTCATCACTCGCCACTGCTCCTCTAACTCCTTTCCCTGCCACTCTTAGCGGGAAATCGCAACTCATTGAAAATCCAGCTACTTTAAGTCGAGCACTTGCCACTCTTACGCGCCATCTCCACATTAACCCCTTTGTTTGCCACTCTTACAAAAAACACCGGGGGTCACATCCTTCAAGCCAAAGATCTTTCTGGTCAGGTTCTTCTGGGCCGAATTTCCTCCCTGCTCGGCACTCGCCACCAGCCACCGCATTGGTTCGCCCTCTTCCACCAGTCACGAGTCACCAGTCACGGATCACTAACTCCTTTATAATCCGCACTTCCATAAAACCAGCCCATAAGTTATTTAGAATGAACACTTCCAAAACACAGCACTTAAAACCCTTTAGAATGAACACTTACAAAAAAACCGGGGTGGGAGGCCATACAGGCGAGTCACAGCCAAATTTTCGATTGACCGCCCTTTCAATCCGGTTAAGATGCATCCCTTGAACGCCCGCCTCGAGCCTAGCGCCACCATCTAGCTAATGCCGCCACTCCACCGCACCCTCCGCCTCCGCGACCTGTTTTTGCTCTTCGTCGGCTCGGTTATCGGCTCCGGCATTTTCCTGACTCCCGGCCTGATCCTTCGCCAACTGGACGGCTCCGTCGGCTTCTCTCTCCTCGTTTGGATCGTCGGTGGCGTCCTCTCTCTCCTCGGTGCACTCACCTACGCCGAGCTTGCCGCCACCAATCCCGAAGCCGGCGGGCTCTACTGCTTCATCCGCGACGGCTTCGGCCGCGTCTCCGCGTTCCTCTACGGCTGGTGCCTTTTCCTCGTCATCGCCAGTGGCTCTGTCGCCGCACTCGCACGCGCTTTCACGGAGCACCTTGCCGAAATCATTCCTCTCTCCCCCGTCGGCAAGACCGCTCTCTCCGTCGTCATGATCGCCGTCGTCACCATCGTCAACGTCTGGGGCACACGCAAGAGTTCCAACCTGCAGAATTGGACTACGCTCATCAAGGTCGGCATTATCGTCGTTCTAAGCGCCATCCTTCTTTCGCTTGGCCGCCACGCCGGTGATCTGTCCCCCGCCCTCGGCTCTTCCCAGCATGGCCTTGGCCTGCTCTCTAACTTCGGCTTGGCCATGATCGCCGTCCTCTGGGCCTATGAAGGCTGGCAGTTCGGCACCTACAGCGCCGGCGAAGTCGTCGATCCCCAAAAAGCCTTCCCGCGGGCCTTCCTGCTAGGATCGCTCACACTCGGGGGTCTCTACGTCATCGCGGTCATCGCGTATCTCGTCGCGCTCGGCCCCGCCGGCGCCACAGCCAGCAATACCATCGCGGCCACGGCCATCGGCGTCGTTCTTGGCCGCAAAGCCGAAATCATCGTCGCCCTCACCATCCTCGTTTCCACCTTCAGCGCGGCTAATAGCGTCCTCCTCACGGCCCCTCGCGTTTTCTACGCCATGTCCAACGACAATCTCTTCTTCAAGAAACTTGCCGAAGTCCATCCCCGCTTTCATACGCCCGCCGCCGCCATCGTTGCGCTCGGTGTGTGGTCCGCGGTGCTAGCCTGTGCAGGAAAATTTGCCGAATTAATCGGCGGCGTAATCTTCATTGGCTGGATTTTCTACGGCCTCGGCGCCGCCGCCATTTTCCCCCTACGCCGCGCTGCCAAAGGCACACTAATTCCCTATCGCGTCCCTGGCTATCCCTGGACTCCTCTCCTCTTCGTCCTCGCGGCCGCCGCCATCGTCGGCAACGCCATCGTCGTTGCGCTCCTCGATCCGAAACAGTTTATTAACCTGGCCATCGCCATCGCACTCTTTGCTCTCGGCCTCCCCGCCTATTTCTTCTGGCGCAAACGCGCCGGCGCTACTTAATTCTCGATGGTCTTCAAGAAGATCCATGAACAAACGTGCCTCTGGGTCAGCTTCCTTCCGGCCGGTTCGTTGCCATTTTCCTAGGCAGGGGCACAGCATGCTGTGTCCGACTTGAAGCAGCGCCCCACTCCGAGGCGAGCGTATTCTTGTTACGGGAAATTCAATCTTGCGGATGCAAAGCCAGCATTTTTAAGGCCACTTCACGGCGTTGGCGAGCCTGTTCCGTCCCGGGTCCTCTGGGTTGCAGTCGCAAATAAATATCCAAGTCAGCTATCTCTGCGCGATAGTCGTCCTTGCTCGCAGCCACATCCGCCAGCGCAAGATAGGTTCCCGCGAATCGTGGGTTGCGAAGCAGCGCCTCCTGCGCGCTTTTTTCAGCTTCGTCCCGCCGGTTAAGCTGCGCGAGTGCTTCGCTCAGGATCACGTACCCCTGCGGGGCAACGTCCTCGACTTCCAAGCCTTTGCGGATAATTTTTTCGGCCTCGCTCGCCTTTCCTTCCTGGCACAGCAAGTAGCCATATCCGAACTGCGCGAGGGCGTACCGCCCACCGCTAAGATCTATGGACGTCTGGAACGCCCTCATCGCCTCGTCCATACGCCCTAGCGTTACATCCGCCACGCCGATATTGTAGTAGGCCTCGAAATACCCTGGAAACTCTTGTGTGGCTTTTGTGAAGTGGCTTAGACTCCCGACAGGATCATTCTTCCCGAGTCGCTCCAGTCCCTTTTGGTACTCATTCCGCGCTTTGCCGGGGATTTTCAATTCTCTGACGGATACCGTGTAACTGCTCTGCGGTATGGCGCCCGATTTGGACTTCAGGTACAGCACCAGCTTCGAGGATGGCCCATCGAGCTTCGCGCTCGTCTGGGCTGCTTCGTACCCCTGTTCGTCGATGGCGATGTCGTAAGTGCCTCGCGGAAGGTTTTGCACTTTGAAGCGACCCTCCAGGTCCGTCAAAACGCTGCGAAATATCCCCGCGACGCGCGATCGCAGACTGACCGCCACCTGGCTGGCGGGCCGCTTGCTTGCCTCCAGCAGCACGGTCCCGGAAATCTCTCCTTCCCCATTCTCGAAGTTGGACACTTGCGCTCTTAGATCTGGTGTACAAGCTAGCAGTGTTAGAGTAAGGATAAAGTTCAGAAGGAGGATCGGCGGGACTTTTACCCGACTGTGTGACTTCTCGACTCTTGACACTTCGAGTTGCATCTCGGCCTACTGCGCACTCTTGAGGGGGGCCTCGGGAAATTTGGCGGTTGCGGGAGTTAATCCGTGCGGTCGCTAGCGGCTACTTCCATCACTCAGTCCCAGACAGCGTTCGTGGTTTCGCCAGCGCCGCCGGTGCACCTTAACGCCTCGATGTCAACCGTCGCGTGCTGAGCCATATTCATAAAAATAAAATTCCTTGTCTGTCCCATATTGCACTCAACCCAAAACATTCCACAGAGTCCGCCGACCCGTTTGCAATCGAACACGCCAATCTTTTTGGAAACCTTTTCCATGGCCGCGGTGTCAAAGCAACTATCCTGGGGTTCGCTCGCAGTCCGTCTGCTCGCAGGAAGGCGCCCGATGCTCGAAGCGCGAGGGCTCACCAAGTATTACGGCTCGGTGCTCGCCGTTCAAAGCATCGACTTCAGCCTCGAAGCCGGCCAGGTCCTCGGCTATCTCGGGCCAAACGGCTCAGGCAAAAGCACCACCGTCAAGATGCTCATCGGCCTGCTGGAACCCACTAGCGGCCAGGTTTTGTTTCATGGCAAGAATATCCAGCACGATCTTGTCGGCTACCGCAAACATCTTGGCTACGTCCCGGAAGAAGCCAATCTCTATCCCTACTTAACCGGACTGGAATATCTGGAACTGGTGGGCACTCTCCGCGGCATGCCTCCGCCGCGCATGAAAGCGAAAATCGACGCCTTTCTCGAACTCTTTTCCCTTTTTCCACATCGGCACCTATCGATAGGATTCTATTCCAAAGGCATGCGTCAACGTATTCTCCTCATCTCCGCCCTCATGGATAATCCCGACGTGCTTATCCTCGACGAGCCTCTCTCCGGTCTGGACGTAACCTCCGCGCTCATCTTCAAAAATCTTATTCAGTCCCTCAGCGAAAAAGGCAGAACAATTTTCTATTGCTCGCACATTCTCGAAGTCGTGGAAAAGATTTGTTCGCGACTTCTCATCCTCAGGAAGGGCCAAGTCATCGCCAGCGGTTCCACGGAAGAGGTTCGCCGGCACATCGGCGAAACTTCGCTGGAAAGCATCTTCCTTCATCTTGTCGAGGATCGAGACGTCGCTCAAATTGCAAACGAGATCGTCGATGTAATGGTTGCGCCGTGATCGCCCGCGCAAAACAATTCTTCCGTTCAGCCTGGGAAGCGCGCGCGCGCCGCCCGTTTCCCACTCTTCTCCGCGTTTTCATTGGGCGCGTCTTCTACGGTGGCGGCGACTCTGGCGATTCCGAAATGGACGTCGCTCTCGGAGTCATTCTTATTCTTCTCGCCATGCCCGGCACGCTCGTGTCACTTCTTCTTTTCGAAAAATATGGTTCGCTCGTCCGCTGGATGCGCGGCGACGGCATGTTTGATCCTTTCACTGCCACCATTCCCGACGAATATTTTTTCATCGTTCTCAGCATGGTCGTCACAGGTGCCGCCACCGTCTGGCGCTGGGACGCTCTCTTCCTCGATCGCCGCGACTATTCCAATATCGTCGCTCTGCCAGTTTCCCTCCGGCGCATCTTTCTCGGAAATCTCGCAGCCATTCTGCTTCTCGCCGCCGCTCTCACTCTTGATGTCAATGCCGCCAGCTTCATACTCTTCCCGGTAGCTGTGGTTGGCTCGCAGGCCTCTCTGGGGGTTTTTCTGCAATTTGCCGCGGGCCATGCAGCCACTGCCGTTCTCGCCAGCGCCTTCAGTTTCTTTGCGGTATTCGCGATCATCGGCTTGTTCCTGGCAGTACTGCCGTACGCACTCTTTCGCAGAATTTCTCTTTATATACGCTTTCTGATCGCGCTCTTTTTCCTGGCTCTGCTCGCCACGGATTTTGCCGTGACCACTTTTCTCGCTCAACTCACGCGCATCAGCAAGTCCGCGGTTAGTATGCTGCCTCCCGTCTGGTTCCTAGGCATAGGCCAGACTCTATGGGGAAACGGCCACAATCCGTTTTACGCGGCGATGGCTCGAACAGCTCTCTTAGCTCTGGGAATTTCTCTCGCTGTCGCCATTTTGTCTTACACTCTCAGCTTTCGGCGCTCCTTTATCCGCATTCCAGAAATCGCCGAGGTCGGACCTCTTCCGCGCTCGCAATTTCATTTTCTTCCCGTCGGGCTTTTTGACCGCATCCTTCTTCGCGATCTGCCGGAACGCGCCTGCTTCCACTTCATCACGCGAACGCTCTTTCGCGGCGAAACGCACTTGCAGATTGTCTCTGCCTTTGCTGCCATGGCGGTAGTTGCCTCCGCTCAATCCACGGCCTCGGTCTTCCGGACCCACGCTGCTGCCCGCTTGCGCACTCCATCCGAGGATTTTCTCTCCATCCCATTCGTACTCAGCTTCTGTATCATCGTCGGAATTCGCCTCGCCTTTGAAATCCCTTCTGATATTCGCGCCAACTGGGTCTTCGCGCTGTGGATTGACCAGGACACTCTGAAAACTCGCCCCATCGCGCGAAAAGTCCTTCTCACCTTTTCGCTCGTTCCGCTCGTCCCCATTTGCTTCGTCTGCTCCTGGCTCCTCTGGGGCTTGGGCGTCGCGCTCTTGCACACCGCAATATTCGCCGCGTGCACTGTCACTCTCGTCGAACTCCTTTTGCTGCGCTTCCGAAAAATTCCCTTTACCTGCACTTACCCGCCCTTCCAAAGCCACTCCGCCCTGATTTTCGTTGCTTATCTTTTCGGCTTCGTACTCTTCGCCACCTATCTTCCCGAACTTGAGCTTTGGTCCTTGGCCGATCCCTGGCGCACCTCCCTCTTTATCCCGTTTGTAGCCATCATCCTGCTGTCCATCCACCTATATCGAAACCAGATGCTTGAGATGGACAAGCAGCTTATTTTCGAAGAAAGTTCTCCCTACACCTTCTAGTGCCTCGCGCGGGTCAAAAGCCCTTCTTCCAATGCCGGTCCAGGACCGGGTTTCGCGCATTCGGGCTTGTCCGGCAGGCTGAAATCTCAATGGTGGGGAGAAGTGAACGGTAGCTGTTCAAGAGATGCGCGAGGTAAACGAAAGTAGAAATTCCGAAATTACAGCAAGTGCTTGATGGCCTTTGAAACCTCTTGCTCATGGAAGGGCCCACGAATGATTTTCACTTCTTTGGCGTCGCGCGTCACCAGGACACTCGCCGGGAGACCGCCTTCAAAGCCTAATTTGCGCGCAATCTCATCACTGCCTAGTAAGACGGGGAAGTTAACGGAGGATGAAGAGCCATCCACGGAAAATTGCTCTTTCCTCACGAAATTCCTGACGGATTCCTCGCCTTGATCGTCCACAGCGATGGCCACGACGGTGAACCCTCTTGATTCGAATTTCTGCTGCAGTTTGATGAGGTCCGGCATCTCATCGCGGCATCCGGGACACCAAGTCGTCCAGAAACTGATCAGAACCACTTTGCCATTGAATTTCTTCATGTCCACCCAGTCTTCATCGATTGCCGGCAAGACCGCGTGCGGCATGGGTTGATCCATGTCGGAGATATTGTTTGAATCGTCCCCGGAAGCCTCCGTGAGCAAAGAGAGATCGGGACGAAAATAACGGAAGGCAATGACTATGCAGATGAGCGATATCATTAAGAAGAAAAGCGCTTTTTTCATAGAAGTGTCCGAATTCGCGCACCCTCGGATGTGGAGGATGAGGGACAACCCATCGCTAATACCAGCCTAGCGCAAGGCGTGAGGATTCGAGAAATTAGCCCGCCTCGGTTGTCGAAAGAGTTTGGTATGTCGAAGCCGACCAGGATGGCCCGACCGCGGCTGTTTTGGCACTAGCAGCCAATTCGACGACCTGGGAGAGGTGAGACGAAATCTGCCCTTCGCCCTGCTGATACACTACAACGCTGAATGAGCTCGCCCTTTTGCAATATCGCCTTGCCCGTGCCGCTGCGCACGACGTTCACGTACGCCGTGCCGGAAGCTCTGCGCGATGCGGTTCAGCCGGGCAGCCGCGTCCTGGTTCCCTTTCGCAAGAAGTCCATGGTGGGCGTGGTCGTCGAAATGGAGGACGAGGCGCCGGCGAAGGCAAAGGTCCGCGAGATCACGAAGGTGATGGAATTTGGCCCGGCGCTCACTCCCAAGCTGATCGAGCTTGCGCGATGGATTGCTAACTATTACCTCGCCCCCATCGGAGAGGTGTTCCGCGCCATGTTGCCTCCCGTTACGGAACTGAATTTGCGGCGAGATATTAATTTGACGCCAGAAGGACGCAGCGCGGCCGAAAGTCTAGGAGGTGGCGAGCTTTCGCACGGCTTGGGGGCCGTAGAAGCCGCGTTTCTCGAAAAAGCCAACGCAAAGAAGGGCCCTGCTTCGTTCCATGCGGCGACGACAATGGGCATGTCCCCGACGGCTCTGCAACGGCTGCAACGGCTCGGACTGATCGAGGTTCGAGAGACATTGCGGGACACAAAAAGAAAATCACAGACGATCGTGGCGTGGAAAGGATTTGCGAATAAAGGAGAACAACCACTCAAAGAAAAGGAAGAAAAAGTCCGGGCGTTGCTGGAAACCGAGCGCGGCCCCCTGCCGATGGCGCAACTTCTCAAACTCGCGCAGGCTTCGCGGAGCGTGGTTGAGCGCTTACTCTCGCAAGGATTGCTCGAATCCTGGGAAGAGCCGCTGGATTCGGCCGAGGATCCGTTTGACACCGGATACACGCCACCAGCGCATGCGTTGAATGAAGAACAAGAGAGCGCGATGAAAGCAATTCGCGCACGGTTTGAGCTGGGCGAATTCGGCGTGCAGTTGCTTCATGGCGTGACGGGCAGCGGAAAGACAGAAGTCTACTTGCGTTGTGTGCAAGGGACGCTCGCTCGAGGAAAAACGGCGATTATCCTCGTTCCGGAAATCGCGCTGACATTGTGGATCGGCCGCCAGTGCCGTTCGTGGTTTGGAGCGAAGTACGAAGGGGTCGCGGTTTTGCATTCCGCGTTGAGCGACGTTGAGCGCGCGCGTGAATGGTGGCGCGTCCGCAACGGCGAGGCACGCGTGGTGGTTGGCACGCGTTCCGCAGTCTTTGCGCCGCTGCAGAATCTCGGCCTGATTATCGTCGATGAAGAGCAAGAAAACAGTTACAAGCAGGAAGAAACGCCGCGCTATCACGGCCGCGATGTGGCCATCGTCCGCGCCAAAAGCGAAGGCGCCCTCGCGCTGCTAGGTTCGGCTACTCCCTCGCTCGAAACCTTTCACCACGCGCGCAGCGGAAAATACGACCTGCTGACCATATCCTTGCGCGTGGAAAACCGTTCGCTCGCAAGCGTCGAAATTATTGACATGCGGGAGGATTTTCAAAAAACACACGAGTCCAGCCCCCTTTCCTTGGCGCTTCATTCGGGAATCCAGGAGTGTCTTGCGGCTGGAACGCAGGCGCTGGTGCTCATCAACCGGCGCGGCTATTCCTGGTCGATGTTATGCCGCAGTTGTGGCGCGAGCGTGCAGTGCGTGAATTGCAGCATTTCGATGACGTATCACAAGAGCCGCAACCGCCTGGAATGCCATTACTGCGGCTCCATCCAGCAAGTGCCGAAGCAATGCCCGAAATGCCAGTCGCAATATGTTTATTTTTTTGGCGAAGGGTCGGAGCATCTCGAGGAGAGACTGCGGAAGGAGTTTCCTGGAGCGCGAATCGCGCGGCTAGACCGCGACACCGCGCGAACGAAGCGGCAATATCAGGAAACGCTCGGCGCTTTTGCCGGTGGAGCGCTGGACATTCTGGTGGGCACGCAGATGCTCGCCAAGGGGCACGATTTCCAGCGCGTCACGCTGGTGGGGGTAATCTCCGCGGATTCTTCGCTCAACATGCCGGACTTTCGCGCGGCGGAGCGCACGTTTCAATTGTTGACGCAAGTCGCGGGGCGCGCGGGACGCGGCGAATTGCCGGGGCGCGTGCTGATCCAAACGTATTATCCCGAGCACTACGCGATTCAAGACGCCGTGAAACAGGATTACGCTTCTTTTTTTGAACGTGAAATGCATTTCCGAAGAATGATGGCGTATCCGCCGCTCACTTCGCTGGCGAATGTGATCGTGCGGGACACCAGCCTCGAAAAGGCGATTCACTTCTCGCGCAAGCTTTCTGAATATTTTTCGCCACACGATGGACATACCGTGCGTATACTCGGGCCCGCAACCGCGCCTCTGGCGCGCTTAAAAAAAGAGCATCGCTTCCAATTTTTGCTGAAATCGCCGAGGCGTTCGATACTGACAAGGCTGCTGAGCGGCGCCATGGCGTACTGCGACGCGCAAGAAATTCCGCAGACGGCTGTTCTGGTTGATATGGATCCCTTGAGTTTGCTCTGATTTCCTGAAGTGAACGGCCTAACGGCTAATCAGAAAAATGCCGGTGAAGATGGAAACGATCCCCACGCACTGCCAGCGCGAAACATGTTCGCGCAAAAAAATCGCTGCCAGGGCGACCGTCACTGCTCCGTAAAGAGAGGCCAGCACGCTGACGACGGCGACTTGTTCGATTTGCATTCCGTAATTGCTCATTACAAACGCAAAGGTGTCCAGAGCGCCCATGCCGACGAGCCAGAATGGAATTGGCCCGGCGCGCCGCAGAGAAATGGGCTGCCGCAAACAAAGGATGATGATCGCCGTAAGAATTGAGGAAGTTAGACGAATCATCCACACCGTCGCAGCATAGCCCACGGCCGGAACGATACGAGTGCCAAGCAGCCAAAACAAAAAGCCAAAACCCGTTGCCGAGAGTAGCGCCCAGGCGATTCCGCTTCGCGTCCTTCCTGGCAGTGGCGGGGAGGCGATAGGATGGTACTTGCTAGAATCACTATTGTTCCGCCCGGCGGCCGTCTGCTCGCCGCCAGCGACGAAAGCAACTCCGGCAACGATGACAGCAATTCCGGCGAGGCGCGGTTCCGAGAGGTGTTCGCCGGTGAGCAAGGACAAAGCGACGGTGAGCGCGGGATAACTGGCAGAGAGTGGCGCCACGATGGTCATCTTGCCGACTTCGAAGGAACGGTAAAGCGAGAGAGTGGCGATTCCGTTGAGCAGACCGGCGAGCAAGCCCCACGCCCAGGGATGCCAGCCAGAGCCATCGAACAAGTGGCCCCAACCGCCGGCCCACGGCAGGAAAATACTGAGCAAGAAAAATCCCGCCAATTGCATGTAGAAGCTGGTTCTAAGCGCGCCGATTCGGTGGGCGGCAAATCGCGCGACAAAATCAGAACTGCCCCAAAAGGCAGCAGTGAGAAGGCCCAGCAAAATTCCCATGACGGATTACAAGGACTTGCCGGCCTCGGCGGACTTGCCTTTCTTGGCTTCGAGACCGAGAACGGCCATGACTTTTTGCAAGTCTTTCCAGACTTCGCCCTTGGCGCTGGGATTGCGAAGCAAGTAGGCGGGATGATAGGTAGCCATCAATTTTCTTCCGCGAAATTCGAGCCATTGCCCGCGGAATTGGGAAATGCCACGAGCGGATTGCAATAGAGTTTGGGCCGCGATGGCCCCAAGACAGACAATTACCTTTGGCGCAATCGCATCAATTTGCCGCAGCAAGAATGGAGAACACTCCGCGACTTCATCTTTTTCTGGAGCGCGATTTTCCGGAGGGCGGCATTTGACGACGTTGCAGATGTAAACATCTTTTCTCTGCAAGCCCATGGCTTCGACCATTTGCGTCAAAAGCTTTCCCGCGCGGCCGACGAAGGGAAGCCCCTGCATGTCTTCATCGTGTCCCGGGCCTTCGCCGACGAACACAAGTTCGGCGTTGGGATTGCCGTCGCCGAAAACGATGGTGTTTCGTGTTTTGTGAAGTTTGCAGCGCGCGCATTCGCCGAGACCGGTGCGAATCTTGAGAAGCGTGTCGCCGGGAACTTTGTCAAATGCTTCGAATAGGGAGGGACCGGTGGGAACCGGCAGCGGCTCGACTTTCGGTGCGGGTTGCGTGGGCAGGGCTCTCGCGGACTTCGGCAAATCCGGTTTTCGGATGATTTTTGGCAAAGCCGCTTCCTCGTAATAGATTTTCTGACGAACTGGTGCCGCAAACGATTCTGTGTCTGAGGTGACAGCTGCTTGAGTGTGCGGGGCGCCTCGCTCCTTGTAGAAAAGACGGATACCGAGGTCTTCGTAGAAACTCAATCGTTCGGAAAGTTTTTTTTGGAGAGCTTCGGGGACTCGCTCGGACATGCTACGCATCATACAGGAGAATGATGAGCCGCGCGGAGACTTCGCAAGCGAACAACTTCATCAAGGATGCGCTGGGCGACTTCACTTTTGCTCAGCTTGGGCAGAGGCAGATCGCGGCCATCGCGCGAAAACAAGGTGACGATGTTGGTGTCCAGATCGAAACCGGCGCCTTCGGCGGTGACGTCATTCGCGACGATAAGATCGGCATTTTTCGCGACTAACTTCATTCGCGCGTTTTCCGCGACATGATCCGTTTCCGCAGCAAACCCCACGATGAGGCGATCGCCTTTCGATTGCGCGGCTCCGGCCAAAATATCCGGCGTGGGCTCAAAGCGAATTGTAAGCGCTTCCTTGTTTCGCTTCATTTTTTTCGTTTGCACATCGGCAGGGCGATAGTCGGCAACGGCGGCGGCAAAAATCGCGATTGTGGATCCGGCGAGATGGTCAGCAACTGCGCAGCGCATTTCCTCGGCGGTTCGAATGGCGACGCGCTTGACGCCGGGAGGCGTCTCCAGACTTACAGGTCCGCTTACGAGTGTGACATTCGCGCCCCGACGAGCTGCGGCTTCGGCGACGGCGTATCCCATTTTGCCGGAGGAGCGATTCGTAATATAGCGCACGGGATCGAGGGCTTCGCAGGTCGGCCCGGCCGTGATCAAAATGGTCTGGCCTTGCAAGTCCTGTTGGGCATGGAGCGTCTCGCGAACCGCCGCGACAATTTCCTGCTGTCCGGCGAGGCGGCCGGCACCGGTCATGCCGCAGGCAAGATAACCTTCATCGGGGTTGACGATTTTCACCCCTCGCGTGCGCAGTTTTTCGACGTTTTCCTGGGTTGCGGCATGGTTCCACATGTTGACGTTCATGGCAGGGGCGACGATGACCGGCGCGGTTGTGGCCAGATAAAGCGTGGTGAGAAAATCGTCGGCAATTCCACGCGCAAATTTGGCGAGAATATCGGCGGTGGCGGGAGCGATGAGGAGAAGATCAGTGCGTTGAGCGACCGCGATGTGTTCGATAGCGCTTTCGACGTTGGCTTCGCCCGCGGAGGATTTTTCAAAGAGATCGGTGATGACTTTTTGTCCGCTGAGAGCGGCGAAGGTGAGCGGCGTGACGAATTCGCGGGCGCCGCGCGTCATGACGACTTGCACGCTGTGCCCATCTTGTTGGAGAAGGCGCACGAGCTCGGCGGCCTTGTAAGCCGCCACCCCGCCGGTCACGCCAAGAGTGATGCGCATCGATTCCTCAGCGGCCACCTACTTGCGGCGTTTGTTGCCGTCCTTGTCTTCGTCGATCGAAGACGGCTCCGTGAATTCGTACTCGATCAAGCCGTGCTCGAGTTCTTCGCAGGCGATGCGAGTGGCCTTAAGTGTTCTTGGATTTTCAATGAGCGATGGGGCACCGGCCATAATCTGGCGCGCGCGCCTCGCCGCAAGCACAACGTACGCGAACTGGCTCTCCGGAGCTTTTGTCTGCACAGTCATTTCAGTCTTTCCCTCCAAACGATGCCAGAAGTTCTTCGACGCGGATCCTGCGCCGAGCGGCGGAGCAGCGAATCGCCATTACAATTGCCCGCGCTTCGCGTCCCGCTCGTTCGACATCCTCGTTGACGATGCAATAGTCGTAATACCGCCCAAAAGCTGCAATCTCGTCCCGCGCCTTCGCCAAACGCCGCGCGATTTCTTCGTCGGAATCCTGTCCACGGCTGCGCAAGCGTCGTTCTAATTCCGCGCGTGACGGTGGCAAAATGAAAATGGCCACCGACTCCGGAAGCTTCTCCTTCACTTGTGCAGCGCCTTGTACATCAATCTCGAGGACGAGGTCTAGACCCACCTTGCGAGATTCCTCGAGCCATTTTTTCGGCGTGCCGTACGAGTGTTTGCCAAAGACGCGCGCATACTCCAAAAACTCGCCGCGCGCGACCATGGCGTCGAATTCCGCATCGGTGACAAAATCATAGCACTTCCCGGTGGCTTCGGTCGCGCGGCGCGACCGGGTGGTACACGAGACCGAGGGCATCGTCCCCGGCAGGTCCAAAATTCTCTGCACCAGCGTCGATTTTCCCGATCCCGACGGCCCCGAAACAATCAGCACCAGCGGCGCAAGCGCTTTCTCCATGCTCATTCGATGTTTTGCACCTGCTCCCGGAGTTTTTCAATCTCGGCTTTGATTTCGAGCGCGAGCCCGGTGATGGCGAGGGCTTCATTTTCGACGCCGGGCGTTTTGGATAGCAGCGTGTTTGCCTCGCGGTGCATTTCCTGGAGGAGAAAATCCAGCTTCTTCCCCATCTCACCCGCGCTGTCGAGCAGTTTTGTAAATTGCAGGAGATGGCTGCGCAGGCGGTCCAATTCTTCGCTGATGTCGCTGCGCTCCGCAAGCAGGGCGGCCTCTTGCGCGAGCCGCGCCGGATCGATGGCCGCGCCGCCGAGCAATTCCTTGAGGCGCGTTTCCAAGCGACGCGCAAAGACCGGGCGAAGCGTGGCTGCCAGTTCGCGCACTATTTCTGTTTGCTCGCCGATGCGCGTCAAACGGGCGCGCAAATCTTCGACCAAATGGCGGCCCTCGGCCCGCCTCATATCATCTAACTTGAAGAGTGCTTCGCGCAAACAGGCGTCCATCGCTAGCCCGAGGCGTTCCTGTTCCTCCTCAGACTCCGGCACGGCGGCGGAGAGGCCGGCGATGACGCCGGGCAGGCGCAAGATAGCGACAACATCAACGTCCGCAGCCGCTCTGGACTGTTGGCGGAACTCTTCGGCGACCTTCATGTAAGTTTGGGCGAGTTCGCGATTCACCCGGACAGGTGCAGTAGTGGCAGGGTCCACGTTCACGTAGACCTCGACGTGGCCGCGGTGGATCCGCTCTCGCAAGAACTGGCGCAGGCGCAGTTCGTACAGGTCAAAGCCTTCGGGGAGGCGAAGCTTCAAATCCAGGAAGCGGTGGTTGACGCTTTTGATGCTGACACGGACAGCCCAGCCGTTTTGTTCGTGCCCTGCCTGGGCATAGCCGGTCATCGATAAACATTCAGCGACTTTTCTTGGTGACAGAGAAGATTGGGTCATAGGTGTTCCGCAGGCGCCGTTACATTTAGGGGCGCAGTCTGTGCCGGCGCGAGAAGGTCGTCATCCGCAAATTGTAAATCGTGCAGGCGAGCATAGGTTCCAGCGCGCGCCATGAGTTCGGTGTGCGTGCCGCTTTCGCGGATCTGGCCGTCCTCAAGGACAAGAATTTTATCCGCACGGCGGATGGTAGCCAAGCGATGCGCGATGACAAAAGTAGTGCGGCCGACCATCAGATTGGCAAGAGCTTTCTGCACGTACATCTCGGACTCAGCATCCAGTTCCGAAGTTGCTTCGTCGAGAATTAGGATGGGCGAGTCCTTGAGTATGGCACGGGCGATGGCAATGCGCTGTCTTTGGCCGCCACTGAGCCTGGTTCCTCGTTCACCAATTACGGTGTCGTATTGCTTGGGCAACTCCATGATGAAGTCATGGGCCAGAGCAGCTTGCGCAGCGGCAACCACGCGATCCTTGGGAACGTCGGTAAGGCCGTAACAGATGTTGTTCCACACGGTGTCGTGGAAAAGAACATTTTCCTGGGCGACCATGGCGATTTGCTCGCGGAGAGAGCGGAGCGTAACTTCACAAATATCCAAGCCGTCGATTCGAATGGAGCCGGAAGTCAGTTCGTAAAAGCGCGGGAGCAAATTTATGAGGGTAGTCTTGCCGGCGCCGCTTGAGCCTACAAGAGCAACAACTTCACCTTTGCGAGCTTCCAAATTGATTTCGCGCAGCACGGGAGTTGAGTCGTAGGAGAAATTGACATGATCGAACACGATTTTGCGCGAGAACGCCGGTAGCAGCCTGGCATTGGGCACGTCGTGTTCTTCTTCCGCTAGGTCGAGATAAGAGAACACCAGCGTGGTTGCGCCTTGCGCCTGTTGGAACTGCTGGTAGATCGCTCCCATTCGCTTCACGGGCTCATAGGACTTGAATAGAGCGTAGACGAAAGCAACAAAGAGGCCGAGCGTGAGCTCGTGCAAGCGGATTCTTTGTCGGGCATAGAGCAACAGGAGCGCGATGACCACTGGCTGTAACAAATCCATTAACGGAGAGCTGAGCGCATAGGCGCGCACCCACCGCAAGGTCTCACGCAATAGCCGTTGAGCTGCAAGGCGGAACTTGCCAATCTCGAAGTCCTCCATGCCAAAGGCTTTGACCACGCGATTGCCGCTGACGGTTTCTTGCAGGATCTGGCTCAACTCGCCGAGGCGGTCCTGGCTACTTGCCACAGAACGGCGAATTTTTCGGCCCAGTTTGCCTACTGGCCAGACCACCATGGGAAGGAAGAACATGGATCCAAGGGCCATTCGCCAATCGATCTTGAGAAGCACGGCGAGAAAGACGAGGAGACCAAATCCCTGGCGAAAGACGTCCGCGAGGTACTCAGAGAGAGCCAATCGCGCGCGCTCGACGTCATTGATTACCGTGGAAATCAGGCGTCCCGCAGGCTGATGCTGGAAGAATCCGATGGGCTGACGGATGAGCTTGGCATAGAGCTGATTGCGAAGATCAGTGATCGCCGAATGGCCGATAGCCTGAATCAAGAAGCTGCCGCCAAATTCCGCAACGGCTTTGGCAAAGAACACGACGAGGAGCGCGATGGAGACAACGGTCCAGACGTTGTGAATGGACGGCGGAAAGAATTGATTGAGGTAGACGGTGCGATCGCTGAACGGGACCCTGAACAGCTCCAGCCGCGAGTCGCTTGCAGCGGGATTTAGAACGCGGTCAAAAATAGGAGCAATGATAAGGGCGATGAGGCCTTCGGCGATGGCGACAAACGCCAGCAACACAACGCCGAGCAGCATCCGGACCCGGTAAGGCCGGACGTAACTCAGCAATCGTATTAGTTGCGGCGACAGAAACCGCGCCACGTTGAAAGCCCCCTGACTATTCCATTTGGTACGCTATTCGCCGCTAAGCGGCATGTCAAGTTTCAGGGCCGTCTAGAAAGACGGCCTCCATCCGCCGCGCCCAAGTTATTTCTCGATGTCACGGTGGACGACTTTGGTGGAAAAACCGCGCTTCTCGAGGGATTTCTTAACCTGCTCGGCAAGCATGACGGAACGGTGTTTTCCTCCGGTACAGCCGAAGGCAATCGTCAGATAGCTTTTGCCTTCACGGATGTAATGGGGGATCAGATAGACGAGAAGGCCCTCGATGCGGCGGAGAAATTCTCCGGTTTGAGGAAACGAGCGGATATATTTCTGGACTTTGAGATCCTGGCCCGTGTAGCGGCGCAGGCCGGGAACAAAATGGGGATTGGGGAGAAAGCGCACGTCAAAAACGAGGTCGGCGTCCGACGGGACGCCGAACTTATATCCGAAACTGACCACGGAAACGAGCATGGGACGCGTGCCGGGATTCTTGAAGCGCTCGGTGATAAAGTTGCGAAGTTCGTGGACATTGAACTGTGTAGAGTCGATCACCACGTCGGCGAGCTTGCGGATAGGCTCCATGAGCGCGCGCTCATGGCGCAAACTTTCGCGAACGGAAAGAGCCTTGCCGAGCGGATGCGGGCGGCGGGTCTCGCTGTAGCGGCGGAGGAGCGCATCGTCGGTGGCATCGATGAAGACCAGGGTGATGGGATGATCCTTGCGAAGATGCTTCAAGAGAGGCGGGAGCTTTTCGAGTTGCACGCCTTCGCGGGCATCGACGAGCAGTGCGGCGCGAGCAAAGTCGCCTTCGCCGGCGGCGTGTAGCTCAGCAAAAATGGGAATTAGCTCCACAGGAAGATTGTCTACGCAGTAGAAGCCCATATCCTCGAAAGCGTGGAGGACGGTGCTTTTTCCCGAGCCTGAGAGACCAGTGAGGATGACAAGTTGGTGCGCGTCGGTTCTGGTGGGCAGCTTCACGGAGGGCGGCGGCTCAGCTCTTTACCCGGCGCTGGTGGGTGCTAGGAATGCGCATGTCTTCGCGGTATTTGGCAACGGTGCGGCGTGTGACGTGAATGCCCGCGTCATCCAGCTTTTTGGCGATCTGTTCATCCGTGAGCGGCTTCGCAGTGTCTTCTTCCTCAATCATCTTTTTGACGAGGCGCTTGAGAGTGAGGAGAGACATTCCGCTACCCTCGGGGCCATTCACGGATTCGCTGAAGAAAGAGCGGAGCTCGAGGACGCCCTGCGAGGTGTGCGCGTACTTGCTGGCAACCGCGCGGCTGACCGTGGAAGGGTGCACGCCAACTTCTTCGGCGACTTCCTTGATCATCATGGGCTTAAGGGCGTCCGGGCCGTGGTCTAGATATTCGCCCTGGCGGGCGATGATGGACTGGCAGACGCGCAGGATGGTGTGTTTGCGCTGTTCGATGTTTTTCATCAACTGTATAGCAGCAGTGAAGCGTTCCTTGACATAGTTGCGCACGTCGCGGTCCGCGGCGTCGCGGGCAAGCAGACGCCGATAGGTGGGGCTGAGGCGGAGCTGCGGCATGTCGTCTTCGTTTAGGAAGACTTGCCACTGGTCATCCACTTTACGGAAATAGACGTCCGGTTCGACGAGACGCGGCTCAGTTTTGTTGTAACGCAGGCCGGGCCGTGGATCGAGCTTCTTGATGACTTCGAGAGAGCGCTTGATGACCTCGAGCGGACGGTTCAAAGCGCGGGCAATTTCCTTAAGCTGATTCGACTGCACCTGCTTGAGGTGTTCTGAGACGATCTGCTGGGCCATGGTGTTCTGCGGATCGAAGGCTTTGAGCTGCAGAAGGAGGCATTCGCGCAAATCGCGCGCGCCGACACCGATCGGGTCGAAATCCTGGACAACAGCGAGGGCATCGTCGAGATCATCCTGGGAGAACTTGCCGTTCTGGACGAGTTCCTCGACGGAGGCCGTCAAGTAGCCGTTTTCATCGAGGTTGCCGATGATGCTTTCGGCGAGCTCTTTGACCTTTTCGGAACAAATCGTGACGCTCAGTTGCCAGGTCAGGTGTTCGGTGAGTCCAGTGGGGGAGGAAAGAAACTTTTCAAAGGAGGGCCGCTCGGAGACTTCTCTTTCCTGCGATTTACCGCCGTCACCGCCACTATCCAAATACTGGTTGAAAAAAGTTCCGACATCGAACTCATCGAAGGGATTAGCTTCCGGCTTCTCCGGAACTTTTTCTGTCTCCGCCTTCAAAAATGTTTCGTCGCTGTAGTTATCGGTCTGCGTGGGTTCTTCGCTTAGCTCTTCAAGGACGGGATTGGCGATCATCTCCTGGTTGATCATCTCGCGGAGTTCGAGGCGGTTCAGCGCGAGGACGCTCACCATCTGGACGAGGCCGGGCGTAAGAATCTGCTTCTGCGCCACTCGTAGATTAAGCTTGAGTCCCTGCCAGGCCATGGTCAGTTCCGATTATCCCCTCAAAGTCCCCTGATTTGAATTTTAATTCAGGCGAAAATGATCGCCTAGATAGACACGGCGCACTTCCGCGTCGTTGCTTAGCTCCAGGGGCGTACCCTTAGCCATTATCTTGCCATGATTCACGATGTACGCGCGGTCCGTCACGTTGAGTGTTTCCCTGACGTTATGATCCGTGATCAGAACTCCGATGCCGGAGCGGCTTAAATCCCTGATGATTTCCTGAAGGTCCTTTACCGTTAGAGGGTCGATGCCGGAAAAAGGTTCGTCGAGGAGGATAAAAGAAGGCTGCAACGTGAGGGAGCGCGCGATTTCGAGACGGCGGCGCTCGCCACCGGAAAGAGTGTAGGCTTTGCTCGTGCGCACGGTTTCGAGTCCCATTTGTACCAGTAATTCTTCCAGGCGATCGCGTTGCTGTTCGGGCGTAAGAGGGAGAGTCTCGAGAACGGCAAGAAGGTTTTCCTCGCTGGTCAGTTGGCGAAAGACCGAGGGTTCCTGAGGAAGGTAACTGATGCCACTGCGGGCCCGCAGATACATGGGAAGGTCGGTGATTTCGTCGCCGTTCAGGAGAACGCGGCCAAAATCGGGCCGCGCCAGACCGACTAGAATGTAAAAAGTAGTGGTCTTGCCTGCGCCGTTGGGTCCCAAGAGTCCGACGACTTCACCCTGACCGATCTCCAGTTCAACGCCATCCACGACCTTGCGACCGCGATAAGACTTGCTCAACTCGACGGCCTGGAGTTTCAGCATACCTCTTCACGGTCGGCCGCTCGGCGGCCGCGTCACTTTTCGACTCGGTGCTTTGTCAACGTGCGAGAACCATTTTCAGAGTCGACGATGATCGTATCATCCGCTAAAAAGAAGGTCAATTGATGGCCCGTGGTGGTCCCGGCGGAGCCGTCGTAAATAGTGGGGTTCCCGCCGCTCATGACGAACTTGCCGTCGGCCGCGGTGTATTCGCCGCGCTCGGCCGTGGCGCGCCGGCCACCCTGATCCACGATGACGCCGCCCGTTCCGACGGCGCGGCTGATCTGCTGCGCGCCGGAATTCGCGGCGGTTCCAGCGGAGGCGCTTGTGGAAGCGCTGCTGCCACGAGTGAAGTAGAGATTCATCTCGGGAGCACGGATCCTTTGATCAGGAGATTGCACAATGACATTAGTTCTTAGAAGAGCGCTCTTCGCGGCGTCGTCGTAGGCAAGCGTTCCTGCACTGACGTGCCAGAGGACGGCCTTTTTGGCGGAGGGTTGGGGCGTGCCTGGCCTTGGGGGAGCCGGCATCTGAGGAAAGACGGCGCGTACTTTTCCAACGGCATTCAGGATTTTTGTTTCGCGAAGGAGTTCGATAGAGTCCGCTTCCAATACGGAATCGCCCTGCCAGAGACGCGCGTGGCCGGTATAGAGGGCGCGGCCAGTTTTCGAATTTCCTTGCATGGTGTCCGAGGTAATGTTGGCGGGCACTTGCGCTAACTGCACGGCACTTCCGTTGGGCGAAAAATCCGAGGAGCGCACGCCGCCCTCCGCGCGGATTTCGCCGGTCGTGCCGGTGAACTGAATTCGAGGAGCGCGCGTATCGGTGGTCGCGTCTCGAGCGATGGCGTGTCCGGTCAAAATGGCGGTCTGCGCGGCCCGCACGAACGTCGCGTGATCCGCCTGCGCGATTCGGTCAGCTTCCTTTAGCTTCACGTCACCTTGCAGATCCATCTGTGACCAGCCGCCCGAAGCAAGAAGTTGCGTTTCGGCGCTGCTGGACGTAGCCGTCTGCAAGGCGTGGTTGGCGATAGCGCGCTCGATTTGCACGTTTCCCGTGGCTTCCAATTGTCTGGGCTTGCCCTCCGCTCCGAAGGAAAGCAGTAGTTTGTCAGCCTGCAATTTGGTGCGCGTGGGAGGAGCGTTCGGCAGCGCGGAGGCGTCGGTCCACTCCATGCTTCCCGCCGTGAGCGTCTCCGCGCTCGTGGGCTTGCCGGCCTGGCCGTCTTTTCCTTCACTAAACTCCATGCGAAGTGCGCCCGTCTGGAGGATGCGGGTATCGCCGTTTTTGTCGGTGCGTGTCTTGAGCAAAACCCCGCCATTCAGATTCATCTCTTTGGGCTGGTTCACTCGAGGCCAAAGATCGAGCGAAGCGGCGTCCGCGTGAAATTCGTCGTCTTCGAGCTTGCTATGGCGAGAACCGCGCACGTTACCTGTGCCTTCCAGTCGAGCGACCCAGCCTTCAGGTGCAAACACAGCCGTCAACTTGTCTGCATCGAGGAGTGTCGTTTCACCGGCGCGTTCTGAAGTAAGCTCCGGCGGCTTACCCTTGACACCTGCGAAGGCCAGGAGCCTCCGCGCGCGAAGTGTCGAATCCAACTCGAGCGCAAGTTCTCCGGAAGTCAAGCGGGCTGCGCGGGATTGAGCTTCCGCGGGGCCGAGGATGTGAAGCGATTTGGCATCGCGGCCGAACTCGAGGCTCGTGCCTGTCACTTGGACTTCATCGTCTGGCTCCGAGGTTGCGGGCGCTTTTGCGGTAACTTTTCTCTCGGGACGCTTGAGTTTCAATCCCACATTCTGTAGTAAGCGAAGGGTCCCGTTCTCGGAGTTATACTCAGCTCCGACTGCAGCTCCATTCCCGTTGGGGAAGGTAAACGTCACGGGCTGATCTGTCTCCGCGGTACCAGTAGCGCGATCGAACTTAACCCCGCGGGTTTGCACATGGACGATTTGAGGTAAAGTTCCGGGACTTTTTGCCGCGCGCTCGGCATCTTCAGCGCTTTCCAAATCGATCTGAACATCACCGCTGCACCGGATGCCGCCGTTCCCCTTTGCAGCCTGACAGCTCCGCGTTTGAATGGTGTCGTGGCGCTGGCCGGTTTCTCCGAAAATAGTGACTTTCACATTTTCGAGCAGACTGGCTTCCCTATCCTTGAAATCAGTCGATTTTGAGGCTTCGACAGTGAAGATTTTGCGCGGCCCGTCCATTTTCGAAAACGTCAGTCCGCTGGATTGTTTTTCGACGTTGACAGCCGCCGGCGGCGGTGCCTTTCTCCGGTCGGCGATTCTTTGCCATCCACGCTTCAAATACACTCCCGCCGTCAGGCAAGCCAGCAGCAGGGCTACCGCCGCGGACCAACGCGCATACCGCGTTGCTTCGCTTCTTCGCATGGATTTAGTTAAGCAAAAATATCAGGGACTGTATAGAAGCTGAAGTGAAGCGAGAAAGGGGTGAGAGAAGCTATCCGGCTGTTTCGGCCGCGGCCTCGGTTGTGTCCGGCAAGATGCCAATGTTTGCGGCTGCCACGCTATCCCGGCTCGTATTCTTGACCAGGTACATGGCCTCATCGGCCAGGTGTAGCAGCCCCTCCTTGGTACGCGAATCGGTGGGATAAGAGGCGACACCCAGGCTCGGAGTCACGTGGATGCCCAGTCCGTCGGTGTTGAGCCATACAGTTTCGCGGATGAGCTTATGGAGGCGGCGTGCCACATTGAGCGCATTGTCCTTGGAGGTCTGCGGCAGCAGAAGTACGAATTCGTCGCCACCGTAACGGAACGCAAAATCGATCAGGCGGCAGTGGGCCTTGAGAGCGTTGCCAATTTCTGCGAGCAAGCGAGACCCCACGAGATGGCCATGGGTGTCGTTCACCTGCTTGAAATGATCCAGGTCGATGAACACCAGGGAGAATTGGTAGTTGTAACGTTGCGACCGGTAGATTTCCGTCTCGAGGATGAAGCCCATGTGCCGGGCATTATAAAGGCTGGTGCAATCGTCGGTGATGGTTAGCTCGTGAATTCTTTTTACGTGCCGGGCATTCTCGAGAGCGATGGCGGCAAAGTCGGAGAGGGCTTCGAGCAGCTTGAGGTCGCGGTCATCAAATCCCTCCGGACCAAGGCAGTTGATCAGCTCGATGACACCCAGGCAGTGGTCACGGAATTTCACGGGCACGGCGACAATGGATTGCGTTTCCGTCTTGGTCTTTTCGTCCACCTGAGAGAAAAAACGTGTGTCCTTGGAGGTGTCCGGCACGACCACAGTTTCTCCGTGCTGGGCCACCCAGCCTGCGATTCCCTGGCCGACCTTGACGCGGACGTCTTTCAACGCCTGCGAAGCCTTGCCGACGGCAAGCTCGAAGTAGAGTTCCTGCTTGGCTTCATCGAGCAAGAGCAATGACCAGTTGTCCGGACGAAGGAACTCGTCGATCTTCTCCATAATGGTGCGGAGAACCTGGTCAAGCTGCAAGGAAGAGGTCAGCGCCTTCCCTAATTCCTGAAAGACGGCAACTTCGCCCGCCTCACGTTGATCGCCGGAGACCGCGGGACTGCGGCGACGCTCCACGGCTGGAAACTGCTTTACTTCATCCACGCTCGGTTGATCCCTGGTTTGAAAGTTTTACTCGCCAGACTTTGGCGCCCCGGAAGACAACACCACAAGGGCGATTCCAGGCTGGTCCGCGAATCTTTGTCAGTATAGGCGCCTCGCAAAAAGAGGTGCAAGAATCTCGTGGTACAGGCGTGGCTATCTTGCCATCGGCAGATCCGAGCGTGCCGGACGGAGTTCTTTCTCATCGAGAGAAGGAGCCGTCTGTGCCTTCCTGCAAGCCCAGCCAGGCGGAAAAGATGTCGTGAAGGGTGTGCTAGACGTCAGGTCAACGCAAAGCCTCTCGATCAGGAAATAATTGCTGACAGGAGCGCATCCGAGCTTCTGCTCCGTTGTTTGACACTGCCGCGTGACACCGCCTATAGTGCCGTCGAGGGATTTTTACGCGCCTTCCGCGGACTGTATTGAGTAAGGCGTGGGTGAACCGACTATCGGTCACACCTGAGCTGCCTGAATAGCGGTGATCAAAAGAAAAGGGGCGCCCGCCGCAGCCGGCTGGTTTGCGATCGACCTGGAATTCGATCGGTCCACTGCCCCGCGTGTATCGGCGAGGACAGGTTTCGATTCATGGCCAGGGGAAATTTTGGCGAACGCCTGAAGCGCGAGCGCGAATTGCGCGAAGTGTCGCTGAAGGAAATCACGACGGCCACGCGAATCGGTCCGCGCTATCTCGAGGCATTGGAAAACGAAGAGTGGGCCAAACTTCCCGGCGGGGTGTTCAATCGCGGGTTTGTGCGCGCCGTTGCCCGCTATTTGGGTCTCGACGAAGAAAACCTGCTTTCAGAATATGACTTGGCACACGGCGAGCAAAGCAATCCAGTTCCGCAACCCTACGAGAATAAAATCCCGCGCCCGCCGATTTGGGTGCCGGTTCTCGCCGTACTTGGGTTGCTTGCGGTACTTGGGGTGCTCATCGCGGGCAGTATCTACGGCTGGCGACGCTATGCCGCGCATCGTGCGGCGAAACGATCCTCATCCTTGTCGTCGCTGCCTGGCCAAACTTCCTTGGAAAACGCAGAGGGGACGCCTTCCGCGGCTGCGATTACGGCTTCTAATTCCCCAAATACTTCGGCCACTGTTCCCCTGGACCTTTCTGTTTCCACGTCCGCAGCCACGCGCGTGCGCATCATCGCTGACGGTGCACTCTTGCTCGACGCCGAGTTGCCGGCCGGAGAAACCCGGCACTATTCCGCTAACAGGCAGTTTGAAGTGACTGCGGCCGATTCCTCCGCGGTGTTGCTGGAAATGAACGGGCGAGCCATGCCTCCCGTTGGAAGTCCGGGAGCCTCCGGTACAATAGTGCTTAGCCAGATGGACTTAAGACAGGCGTCCGGTGGAACCTCTAAGCCCTGAAGTGCTCGAAGATCTTCGCGCAGGGCGCGCTCCACGAGAGCGTAAGATCGCAGTGTGCTCCGGCGGAGCGCATCTCGCGTCGGCAGATCGCGCGGAAATTCTGGCCGTGCTCGCCGGCGATCCCGACGAAATGGTTTCTGAGCGCGCCCAGCAGGCCATTCTCTCGCAGCCTGCGGAATCCTTTGTGGAAGCTCTGAAGCGCGAAAAGGCCATCCCCGCACTCTTCGCTTACGCCGGGAAGCATCTCGCGGACAAACCAGGCGTCTGCGACGCCATGGTGCAGAACAAGAATTGCGCGTCCGAATACCTGATTCCAGTCGCTCGCCATCTTTCATCGCTTAGCATCACGGCACTTATGGAAGAATTAGAGCGCGTTAGTGAATCCCCGGCACTCGCGGCAGCGCTCGAACATTCCTCGTCGATCACCGTGGACCAGAAGCATCAGCTCCACGAACTGCTGGGCTCCGCCATGGACGCGGCGACTCTCGCGGAAGCGGCGGCGGAAGCCGAGCCCGACGTTGCCAAGCGTCAGACGCTCATCGAGAGGCTCGCCAAAATGAACGTCTCGGAACGCGTGCAGTTTGCAATCAAGGGCGGATCAGAGGCGCGGCGCACGTTGATCCGTGATTCGAACAAGGTCGTCCAGCGCGCCGTGCTGCAGTCGCCCCGGCTGACCGATCAGGAAGTCGAAGCCTTCGCTTCCATGACCAGCCTCACGGACGAGATCCTTCGGCTCATAGCCAGCAACCGTAAGTTTCGAAAGAACTACTCAGTCGTGCGCAATCTTCTCAATAACCCCAAGACGCCGCTGGACGTCTCTCTCCACATGCTCCCGATGATCAATGCCATGGACCTCAAGAAGCTGACCAACAACAAAAACATACCGGAAACTCTCCGCACTACGGCCGGCAAGCTTCAACGAACACGCGTCGAACTTAAGAAATAGTCTTATCGTGCGGAGCCGGATTTTCGGCGGCGTTGCGGCGTTGCATTAGCATCGCCGATCTGGCGATTTCGCTCTACAATTGTGCAAGGAGGCCTACGATCATGCTTCTTCCAATCAAGCTTCGCAGGAGCGCTGCGATCTTTCTGCTTGGCATTTCCGCCGCCTTGCCTCTTGCATCCGTCCTCTGCTCGGCCCAGAGCAGCGCAGCTAATCAAGTAAAGAGCGAAGATCCTTGGAGCAAGGCGCAAGTTCTCCAGCCTGCTGACTTCGCCGTCGAACTTGGAAATACCAAGGGCGAGAGCGCTCCGACCATTGTCTACGTGGGTTTTCGGACGTTGTTTGAGGGCGGGCACGTTCCGGGCTCGTCGTATCATGGCACGGCTTCCACGGAAAAGGGAATCGCGGAATTAAAAAAGTGGATTGCCACGCTTCCGCGGACCACACGTTTGGTCATCTATTGCGGCTGCTGCCCGTTCGATCACTGCCCGAATATCCGTCCTGCTTACTCTGCCCTGCACGATATGGGTTTCACCCGCGTGCGCGTTCTTGTCCTTCCGACAAGTTTTGCAGTGGACTGGGTCGAAAAGGGCTACCCCATGCAAAAAGGGCTCTGATTCATGGAGCATGCATTAAAGATAGTTTCAGACTTTACGGAGTACCAAGCAGCTCGCGATCATGTCGTGAATGGCCTGCTTTTTCTCGGTGAAGCCTGCCATGATGTAGCCGATAAAGAGAGGAATCATGCCGGTGATGATTTTTGCGAAGTAGCGCCCCGAGGCCCGGCCAAAAGAAATCGGCTGCCCGCTCATGTCGGTAACCTTCAGATTGAGGATCTTTTTCCCCAGCGTGGCTTGCCAGGAAGAACTCTCTGAGAGTGCGTAGTACAGCCAGCTGACGACAAGGATGATTCCAAAGAAGCCGAAGATAAACCCGATCCCCATGAATGCAGCCACGTTGTCACTTATATCCTCGCCCGAACCAATCTTGCTTAGGGCGGCACCTGCGCCGGTCAACATAAAAAGAGGCACAAGGAGAATCAGGAAGGCTGCGCAAGAAACCAATCCATCGATGAGGTAGGCGACGAATCGCAGCCAGAAACCGGCATACTCCACGCCGCCGTAGTTTGCGCTTGCGAGCACTCCCGGTGCGGGCGGACCTGGCACTATTGGTGATAACGACGGTAGCGCTGGCACGAAACTGGAGATTGCCTGGCCGCACGTGGAGCAGAACGCCGTCGTCGAGGAAATCTCGCTTCCGCATTTTGAGCAATACACAGAGTCTCCTTTTTGTACGAGTGGCCAATCAGGGCGACCGTTGCGAAAATCCTACTTCCCCTGACGGTGCCGGTCAATCACTCGCGGCACCGGCGGTTCCACCCTATCGTCGATCGAATTTTGCTGCGATTCGATCTTCTGAACCGTTATACGGTTTTTGGGCTAGATTCGTTCAATTCCTTCAAACAATTTTGGTGTTTTAAAGCTGCCAAGAGGCACTTCGCCGCCTCGCACGCTGAACGCTGGATTAATCCCCTGCCCAGTCAGTTCAAGGCAACTGAGCTCTTCGCCGGCCTGCGTCCATTACAACTTCGGATGCTTGCGGTGAAATCCCGTGGCGTCTTGATAGGCTCGCGCAAACGCGAGCAGCTTCGCCTCTCCGTACAATTTCCCAAGGAATGTAAGGCTCACAGGCGTTCCGGGACCTCCCGTATTTTGAAAATCGCCCGGATCGTCTGTCGTAGGCTTCGGGGCATCGTCGCCTCGGAAGCCGTTTGGCAGAATCACGGCGGGATTACCCGTCAGATTCGTAACAACAAGCTGATCGCTGCTCGTTGGCGCTGCAATCACGTCAATCCCATCAAACACTTTTGCAACCGCATCCATCGCCAGCCGCCGCGCCCTACTCGCCTGAATATACTCGACGGCCGGAATGAAGCGCGCCGAACGGAAGGAATTGGGCCAGTCAAAAGGCTTCTGTGCGGTGAGCAGCTTGTCTTTGCCTGTTCGTGTCAGCTCGTCGAAAGCCGCGGCTGCTTCCGCTGTTAACATGGTCACCATCGATTGGTACGGATACTTCGGCAGCTCCACCGGAATGAGATTTACGCCCATCTCCTTTAGCTTCGCGAGTGCCTCATTGTTGTATTTCTTGTCGTACTCGGCGCGGGCTCGGCCAGCTTCCCTGCGTCGCTTCTGTTCGTCGCGCTTCTTTTGTTCCTCGGGAGTCGGCGCCGGCTCCTCTTTCGCGGCTTGCTGCTGTTCCTCCGGCTTTGGCTCGAACTCTGCTTTGAGGTATCCCACGCGCAATTTGCGCCAGTCGAGCGCTGCGTCCCAGTGGAAAGTCGCATTCTTCACGCTAGGGTCCGCACCATCTGGTCCGTAAATCGCTTCCAGCACAAGGGCGCAATCTTCCACCGCGCGGCATATCGGGCCGAGCTTGTCCATGCTCCAGGAAAGTGCCATTGCACCGGTCCGCGGCACGAGTCCGAAAGATGGCCGCAAACCCGTGCAACCGCACCTCGTAGACGGCGACGAAATGGAACCGAGTGTCTCGGAGCCAATGCTGAACGCCACGCATCCGGCGGCCGTCGCGGAGGCGGGTCCTGCCGACGAGCCGCTTGAACCTTGCCCGGGATTCCAGGGGTTCCGCGTCACGCCGCCAAACCAGTGGTCGCCCTGCGCCAGAGCACCGAGCGTCAACTTTGCAACCAATACCGCGCCCGCGTCATCCAGCCGTTTCACGACCGTAGCATCTTCATCGATCATCTGATTTTCGAAGCCGCCGGCGCCCCAAGTAGTCCGGTAGCCCTTCGCGGCCAACAAATCCTTCGCACCCCACGGCAATCCGTGCAGCAGGCCTCGATATTTTCCGGCAGCGATCTCCCTGTCTGCTTTTTTCGCCTGGGCGAGCGCGCGATCTTCGGTCAGCGTCACCACAAATTTCAGCGTCGGATCGTAACGCTTCAATCGCTCCAGATACATTTGCGTCAGTGCTAGAGAAGAAATCTTTTTCGTGCGCACCAACTCCGCCAGTTCGCGCACGCCGGAGAATGCGACATCTTCCAAGTTCTTCGGCGTACTCGGCGCAGCGATAGCCGAGGGCTTCGAAATCCGCGAGGGCCGCCGCTCGGTTTCAAATTTCATCCCCGGCAATACTGGATCAAATATCAGACACGGCTCGACGGAATTCGGAATGTGCAGGGCATAAATCGTTTCGTAGCTCTTGGTTTGCTGGTTTAGGTTGTCCAGCATCATCTCCTTGTCTTCTTCGGGAATGGGCACATCGGCGATGGCGGCGGCACTGTCGATCATCTCTTTCGTGATCCTTGTCGTGCCTTGCGCTTGTGCCCATAGAACACCAGGGAACAGCGTCCCGCCGAGCCCTAATCCCGAACAAGCACTAAGGAATCGTCTTCGATCCAGCATCGGTTTCTCTCCTTGGCACACTAACGGCGGGCGATTGTAATACAGGTATGGGCTGCCATTACCTGCTCAACCTATAGGAAGCGGCCGCAGCAAGAAGCCTTCACGGTCGAGCCGCCGTCAGACATCTTGGTTCTCGCAAGCGGAAGGGCTGTCCCTGAGGAGGTTAAATGGGAGCGCGCCGGCTTCCCGCCGGTTCACTCGGTTCAGGCTTCGGACTTTACTCAGCTTTTGGGGAGCGCGAACGCCACGTACACTCCGCCGGAAGGCGACTTCAAATCCTTGCCTCCTCCAGCAGCGATCACGACATATTGACGTCCATTCACGGCGTAAGTCGCCGGAGTCGCATTCCCGGAAAAAGGCAGAGTCGTTTCCCACAAGAGTTCCCCGGTGGTTTTGTCGTACGCCCGGAATTTTTTGTCAAAGTCGCTCGCTCCGATGAAAATCAGCCCTCCTGCAGTCACGACAGGGCCTCCGTAGTTTTCCGTGCCCGTATTCTTTAGGCCTTTCGCTGCCAGTTCCGGATACTCACCGAGGTTTGTTTTCCAAACGTATTCCCCTGTGTTCAGATTGATGGCGCTGAGCGTGCCCCAGGGCGGCACGATGGCAGGATAACCATCCGGGTCGAGAAATTTGTGATAGCCCGTAAAGCGATACTTCATGTCAGGTGGCGGAGGTTCCGAGCTGGGCAATTCTTTAGACCTTCCGCTCATCAGAAAATCAATTAGCGCGTGAAGCTGCTCGTCGTCGAAATTGGCGAACGCGGGCATTCGTCCCTTGCCACTCTTAATGGTCATCGAAATCTGCTGCGGGGACAATCTGTCTCCTACGTTGATGAGCGATGGCATCGCGGGAGGCGATCCGGTCATTTTTTCGCCGTGGCAGACGCTGCACTGACGCATATACAGGGCTTTGGGGCTACTTTCTCCGCTATCCGGAGCCAGCGCTCCCGTCCATGCCATCTCATTTGCGTTCACGTAGAGAATCGCGGTTTGTGGATCAACTGCTGGGCCACCCCACTCCGCTCCGCCGTCGAATCCAGGAAAGACCACCGTGTCTTTTCCCACGCTGAACGGCACGAACTGCCCCTCGCTCCGGAATCTCCGAAAATTCTCGAGCGCCCAGTGGTGCGCCTCGGGTGTGCGATTTGTCAGCATCTCTCGGCTCAGAATTTGCCGTGCAAACGGCGCGGGCCTGGTTGGCAACGGCTGCTCGGAAGCAGCGACTTCGCCGGGCACAACGCTCGGCGGATATTTCCGGTATTCGATTGGGAAAAGCGGCTTTCCGCTTACACGATCGAACAAATATACGAATCCCTGCTTGGTCGTTTGGGCTACGGCGTCGACTTCTTTGCCGTTCCGGTTAACCGTCAAGAGGGCCGGCGGCGACGGGAAATCACGGTCCCACAAATCATGCTTCACACCTTGAAAATGCCAGATTCTCTCGCCCGTTTCTGCGTTTAGAGCAATCAAACAGTTCGCGAATAGATCGTCGCCCGCGCGGTTCGCGCCATAGAAATCAAACGCAGCCGAGCCTGTTGGCACATAAACGATTCCGCGCTTTGGATCGACGGCCATGCCCGCCCAGTTGTTCGCCGCACCGCTGTACTTCCATGCATCCTTAGGCCAGGTCTTGTAACCAAATTCTCCGGGATGCGGAATAGTGTGAAACGACCATCGTAATTTCCCCGAGCGCACGTCGTACGCTCGAATGTCTCCGGGTGCCGCTGGCAGAGTTTCCAGATTTCGCCCGCCAACTATGATCACATCCTTGTACACAATGCCCGGGCTCGTCAGGGCCACGGATTGCCATTCAGGATTGCGCCCAAGCTCGCCGCGAAGATCAACCCGGCCATCTTTCCCGAACGATGCGATCGGCTTGCCTGTGTTTGCATCTAGCGCGTAGAGAAAGTTCATCACGCCGACGAGGATGCGCTTGTCCTTCTCACTCGACCAATAAGCCAAACCGCGATTCGGTTGCGTGCCCTTAATCCCAGAATCAAATTTCCACAACAGCTTTCCGCTTGCGGCATCCAGCGCAAACACCTTCTGCGTCGGCGTGATTCCATACAACGCGCCCTCGACCATGATCGGGCTCGTTTGCAAACCGCCCTGTTCGCCCGTGTCATAGCTCCATGCAGCCTTCAACTCTTTCACGTTCGTTCGATTGATTTGCTTGAGATTGGAGTAGTGCGTGTTTTCCGCGGCTCCTCCGTATACCGGCCATTCCCCGCTTGGCTCGGTGGAGATATCGCGGCCGGACTTAATCGGCACTTGGGTGGCATGCCCATGAACGACTAGTTTCGCTGCAAAAAGCAAACTCGAAATCGCGAGCCCAGCGCACATCGCTACCACGACAACGTGGAATTTTTTCATGCCTCAACTCCGTATGTCACCTCGGGACTTCCACGCGCTGCTCGGGACTCGCACAACGGCGTATCTTACTCTGAATCATATCGGCGCTGTTTCTGAAAATAAATCTCTGAAGCCAAATCTCTGAATGATCTCTGAATGAGCGTGGCAACGTGCCGTGGGGCTGCTATAATCCCCGCGATTTGCCGCTTTACCCCCCGGCAAACTTTGAAAACGAGGCAAAAATGTCCGCACCTTTTTCCTACTTGATCGCTTCCCTGATGTTGCTGGCGCTCGCGACCGGAGGTGGACGTTTCCCCACTCCCCCGTCCCACGGAATCCTTGTGGTGGCCAACCAGAAGGAGCATACCGCGCTCCTTGTCGATCCCGAAACGCGCCAGGAACTTGCCAAAATCACGGTTGGCGTAAATGGCCACGAAGTCGCCGTTTCGCCAGACTCGCGCCTCGCCTACGTTCCCATCTACGGCAATTCCGGCGTCGGAAAACCCGGCACGGACGGCACCACCATCGATGTCATCGATTTACACGAGCGCAAACTCGCCGCCACTATTGACCTTGGCAAGCCGCTCCGTCCTCATCGCGCCGAATTTGGCCCTGATGGGCTTCTTTACGTTACTGCGGAACTCGATAAAGCAGTGGACGTCATCGACCCTGCCTCGCGCAAGGTCATCGCGGAAATTCCTACCGGTGCGCCAGAATCCCACATGGTCATCATTTCCCCTGATGGCCACCGAGCCTACACCGCTAACGTGGGTGCAGGCAGCGTGAGCGTGCTGGACTTGCAGAAGCGCGCCCTGATCACCGTCATCGCCATCGCGAAAACCGTCCAGCGCATTTCTATTTCTCCAGACGGCAAGCATGTCTTCACCCATGATCAAGAAACTCCGCGCATCGCCGTGATCGACACGGCCACGAACAAGGTTGCCACTTGGATTTCCCTCCCTTCGACCGTCTATGCCTCAGTGCCAACCTCGGACGGTCATACCTTGCTGGCCGCATCTCCTTCCGGAAAACTCTTTGTCATTGATCTGACAACCTCAAGAATCACGAATTCTTTGGATATTCCCCCTGCAACGGGGGAGCTCCTGCTCAGACCTGACGGCAAGTTTGCCTTCGTAAGCTGTCCTCAAGCCGGAGTAATTGAAGTGTTCGACGTGCCTGGCAATAAGCTACTTCAACCTATTGAGCTCACTCCGGGAGTGGATGGGCTCGCCTGGGCGCCAGCTATTCCACAATCTCAGTAGTTGGAGTGAAAATGCGCGACCTCAAGTCCATCATGAAGCGGATGACTCGCACATGAATGTCGATTGGATTCGCGATCTGTGTCTCTCGTTTCCCCAAACGACCGAACAGGTTCAGTGGGGCGATGTTCTCGTATTCAAGGTCGCCGGCAAGATTCACGCCCTTACGGTACTCATACCCGCAAGGACTTGGCTAAGTTTCAAAGCTTCCCCGGAGAGATTCGCGGAGTTGACGGAACGTCCAGGCATCATTCCCGCTCCATACCTGGCTCGCGCCAAGTGGGTCGCCCTTGAAACAAAGGATGCGCTTTCCCCTGAAGAGCTTGCTCGATTGCTGCGTGAGTCGTACGAATTGGTGGTTGCCAAGCTGCCCAGGAAAACCCGCGAAACTCTCACAACCGCAAAACCCTCCGCGCGCATTAAATCTCACAAAAACCCGCGGAGAAAGCGGAGCCTCTGAAAGTCACGTCAGAAAACAAGAAAGCCTTCTCGATCCAGAGAAGGCTCATAGTTCACGACCATCTTTTACTTTTACGATCTTTTATGATGCTACGCGGATGCCTTGGTATCGATGCTGCGCCGTAACGGCCTGGCTCCGGGGAGGGGGAAACTCATATGCCAAAAATTTGAGTCCGATGAAATAAACTCAACTCCCACGTAGGTCTTGTTTTCCCGGTCGCGCTTGACCGAAACCACCCTGCACTCCACCGTCCGGTCACTGTTCTCATTCACCAGAATCAACATCTGCCCCACTACCACCGGTTGATCGATCTGCAGCAAAGCTCCGTGGCGGTTCACCGATTGCGACTTCGCCTTCACGCGGAATTTATCCCCGCTCTCATCCTGTCCGTGCACGGTTATCGGTACCGTAATGCATACTCTCAACGTTCGGCGCCGCTCTTTGCATCGAAAATGAAGTATGGCCATGAGAGACACTAACCTCTCGATTGATCTTGACGACTCAGGAACCTACGCCTGCCTATACTGAACTGGCCTCAGCGTCATCACCTTCGCGAACATGGCGCCGAAGTGAACGGTCGAAACCAGCGAGGAAACCAGCACGAACGTCGTCCACATTGCTTGTATTCTGAATTTTGGCAGTGGTCCCGGCAATAGCGGGACGGTACCAAATTGAAGCCTGTTAACACGGTACTCTAGTACGTTACCTGTGCTAATACAACACCCTTTTGGGAAAAACCCCCTTGGATAGTGCAAGACTGTCGCCACTCGTTTCGCATTTCCACAGGAATTTGCACTGGTTTGCCTCGGACACATTTATACCTATACCGGTGGGGAATCCCGCCATCTCTTATGATTTCTAGTAAACTATTTGTATTCTACGACTTACATAGATAGCCTTGAATCGAAGTCAGCTTCAACCTTCTAGTTGGACGAATTCGGCATTCCACGGCTTGACGCCTAAGTTTAGTCTCGCCACGGTTACGGGCAGTTGAAATCGTTTCGGTCCGGCGCTTCCAGGATTTATGTACGTGACGCCGCCTTTCTCCGTCTGCCCCGGTATATGCGAGTGCCCGCTCACTACTATATGCAATCCGGCGACAGTTGGATCCATGTCCAAATTGTCCAGAATGTGCAACATATAGACCATTGTGGAACCCGCTTCAATAACTTTGGTTAGCGGCAGTGCCTGCGCCCACTTTCCCGTGTCTACGTTTCCTCGCACTGCATGGACAGGTGCGATGGATCTCAATGCTTCGAGTATTTCCGGTCCGCCTACGTCCCCTGCATGGAGAATGAGGTCCGATCCGCGCAGCGCATCAACAGCCTCCTCTCGAAGCAACCCATGTGTATCAGAAATCAGTCCGAGGATTCTTCCTTCTTTGGGCACTTTTCTTCACACGGTACGGAGTTGGTGTGACTTCCTGTCGTACTTCCAGAATCCCGCCGCGACCTAACGTCTTCCAAGAACTCTAACGATATCCAGGGCATTTACTCGCGCACGCTCCACCGTCAGGCCCCAGTGCAAGTGGGGGCCTGTCACGCGGCCGGTTGCTCCAACCTTGCCCAAGAGCGCTCCGGTTTCCACCGCATCCCCCATTTTCACGTCAATTTCCGAGAAGTGGCAGTACAGAGTGTAAATCCCCAACCCATGATCGAGGACGACGGTGTTCCCAGAAAAAAACAAATTCTCAGCCAGCACCACTTTCCCTCTTTGCGAGGCATGCACGGGCGTACCAGTCGGCGCGGGAAAATCCACCCCGCTGTGCGGCGATCCGGGGTGCCCATTCAGTACGCGTCGCCGTCCAAAATTGGAACCCTTGAACACGCCATCCAGCGGTTCGCGAAATGGTCCATCCCACAAACGCTCGGGTGTCACACGATCGAAAATCTCTCGAAGCCGTTTTGTTTCCGCCTCCGCCCTCGCCACTTGCTCCGGGTCCGGCTCGACAAATTGCTTCTTAACCGTCAGGTTTTCTGTGGCGAAGTGTCCTTCGCCGACCTCCAGCTTGGCCTGGCAGCTCACACGTTCGCCGTTTTGCAGCTCCGCCGCGACAATGAACTCATACTTCCCTGCCGGTTTTTGCAAATCTACTCCGAGCAGCGCGCGCCGCACGTCCGCGCCCATCGCCGCCGGCTCCTTCTCACCTGCCCGCCAGAATGGCACATTCCGCTCGTTCCATTTGCCTGTCACTTCCTCCAACGGCTTCGCGCTGCGTACCGTCGCCAGTAGGAGACTTCCCTGTGCGGCATCGGGCGAGCTCAATCGAAGCTGTACACCGCTCCCGCAATCCTCCGCGTGCGCCGCGCCGGCGAACAAGAGCGTCCCCGCAAAAATGATCGATGCACCTAACCCGAAAGCAATCATTCGCATAATGGCTTCGACTAGTCTCATTCCTTCGGTCGCATGGCCTGAACGCGCGGTTCCAGCTTTTTGAAATGCGCCAGCCCCACTTTCGATCCCAAAATCGCTTTTTCAAAGGTAAGCAGCAACTCTGGATTCTTCGTCTTTTCTCTCAGTTCCTTCAAGAAAGGCCGGACCTTGGCGTAAATGAAGTACAACTCTCCGCAAAACGCCGGGTCAAAAAACAGCTGCTCGCTTAACACCCCATTCGACACAAACGAAATGGCGATTCCCCAATAACTGAGCACCTGCCTCAGCCAGTTGTTTTCCTCCGTCCCCATTGACATTCCGAGCTTCATGAACTCATCGGCATCTTTCGGCCAGAACTTCGTCAACCACCATTGCCGCGCTTTCCGCATCTCCGGCTCGCGTCTCAAGTTGTACAGCTCGAGAATCAACCGGGCATCATCGGCAGTCGGTTTCTTCCGCATTGTCCTCTCCTGAGTTCTTCCGGCCAATGATTCTACCTTTTGCGTGCGCTTTTTTGCTCCTGGATTCTTGTCGCAGGCATAAAATTCTGCCGCTCCGACGCCCGTCGCCCTGAACTCTCCGCTTAATTCGCGTTGGATCACAGTTCTTTCTATTTACTCTCCGAGCTGGGTCGGGGATGATGCTAGCTCGAAACTCGAATCCGTGCCGCAAAAGAGGAGAGATTTCATGCGTAAAGAATCTGCCTTCGCTGCCGCCGCCCTCGCGCTATTCGGTTGTGTGTCGCTAGGTGCGCAACAATCTTCCACACCCGACGCGGTCACTTCCCTCTCGGCCAAACAATCCGAAACGGACGAGTACACCAGCTACGATCTTCTTGCTCCCGAAACTGCCAGCTTCAAGATCCATTACGAAGTAACAGCCTCCACGCCCGGCGCGAAATTTTTCTACAACCCTATTCGAAAAGGCAGCACGGCAAGCGACGAAGCCGTCTTCGACTCCATGACCGGTGAGCCCCTTCAGTTCGAGGTGGTCAGCGGCGCCGAGGCCCGCAAGGACCCGCTGATGTCTGGTGCCGATGCCGATACCAATTTCATAAAAATTTCTCTCGCCAGGCCTGTTCCTCCCGAGGGCCAGGGCCGCATTCTTATCCTCAAGACTTACAAGGACTTTAAGAGCTACTACCGCGAAGGCGATGCCTTCGTTTTTGATCGATCGCTAGGGATCAAGCGCAACAAGGTCGTTCTGCCCCACGGCTACGAACTGGTTGGCTGCAATGTACCATCGCAAGTCTTGTCGCAGCCGGATGGTCGCATTTCTATCAGCTTTCTGAACCCGAGCCCAGGCGAAGCGCCACTCATTCTTCACGCTAAGCTGGGGGCGCAAACCGGACCAGCCGCCGCTCCACACCCTGCGACGAAAGCGCGCAGTTGGGAATCACCGTTCGATGGAGAATCCGAGCGGGCCCGCCTCTCCGAGCGTGCCCATCAGGATCGCGACATCGTATATTTCCTTCAGCAGCCGGAAACCCACGCGTTCAGCCTCTACCACGACTACACCGAATCTCACGAAGGCGCGGACAAATACCTCAACGTCGTCCGCGAAGGCAGCACCGTGTCCGACCCCTCTGCCTACATTCTGGATACTGGTGAAAAGCTGTCCACGAAGTTAGTGACAGGCGCCGATCTCACCGCCGCAAAAATCGACGCTGGTGAGCCTGTCAAGCCTACGGCGCAGATTGTTCTGATTCCGTTCCCGCCAGTGAAAAAAGGCCAATCGATCCGTCTTCGCATTTCCGAAACCTACACTGCGCCCGTAAGTTACCGGCTCGACGGCGACGAATTGGTGTTCGACCGCAGTTTCGGCAGGCCGCGCAACGCCGTAGTTCTTCCGGCAGGCTGGTATCTCACCACCACCGCCATCCCCGCGACGGTTAGGCAGCTTCCCGACGGCCGCATCCGCCTCGATTTCTGGAATGGCCGCCCCGATTCCGTCGACGTCCTGATCAAAGCAAAGCGCCGCGTCGCCGCCGGTCGTTAGTCCACGCACATCTCCGAGCGCCATTTTCCTCGGAACTACTGGTCTCGCTTTGTCGCAGCTCCAGTAGTCGCCCGTCGGGCAACTCGCTTACCTCCGCATTCGATAATTACCTTGCACGCCTGAAGACACGCGTCCTTAAATTGCTTGGCGACTCCTCCTTCAACTCCTTCTCCCAATAGGAGCAACGCGGTGCCGTGCACTTGCGCTACCAGCGCCAACGCTAACCCCTCGTAGTCGGCCGCTATTCCTCCCAAGTCATCCGCCAGTTTTTGCTGAAGAAATTCGTACGACGGCATTGGCTCCTTGCGCGCGAGTCTCTCTGCCCAGTCTGAAGTCAGCAACAAATACTCGTTGCCGTTAGTCAGCGTGAATTCCAGCCCGAGTCGGCAAGCCTCCGCCGCGGTCTTCGCCGGTAGCAAAGCCGCAAACATTCTCTCCCTCGCGCGCACTCGCAAGAACATGATCAAATCGTGCTTGTCTCGAAACCTCTCGTACAACGTGGGCGTCGTCGTCCCTGCCGCACGCGCCACTGCTCGCATCGTTAGTGCGTGTTCGCCCTCCTCACTCCACAAATGGTACGCAGCGTCGACGATTCGGCCTTCCAAATGCGCGTCAGCTTTGCGCGGCATTCTTCATTCCTCCTAGCCTTACCATCCCTGCCCTGCTATCCTTAAATTATACTCTTGACAGCGTTAAAGAAACAACGTATAAATATTCGTCGCCCCCGCCCTTGCGGTTGGCTATTCCCAAAATCACGTCAGTAAGGAGAAGTCAGGAACAAGTTATGGCTAGATTTCAGTATTCCGTTACCACCAAGGCAAGCCCGGCGCTCGCCTGGTTAGTTTTTTCCGATTTGCATCGCTGGAACAACTTCGCCAACGTCTACGGCGAATTGCGCTGGCGCGACGGCAATCCCTGGGAGCCCGGCAGCCGTCTACAGATAGAACTCCTCCGGCCCGTCAACGCCGTCATCGACCACGTCATTACCACATGCGTCCCGGGAAAGAAAGTGGGTTGGATAGATCACGCCCTGGGAGTCGCCATGGCCCAGTGGGTTACTTTTGAAGATCGTCCGATGGAAGGCACACGCGTCCACACTTGGGGAGAGGTCATTCACTCGGGCATTACAATTGGCGGGCGAACCGTGGAGGAATTGATCGCCAGCTTTACGCGGACCTGGTACGAATCCTTTCGCATCGCGTGCAACCAACTCGTACTGCCAGGCGGTGCAGGCCCGGGCGAAGCATCATTCGCAACGCAGTAAGCCACTGTCGTCTCTAGCTCTTTGCGCAGAGACACGGCGAATCGTACTGATGCAGCGTGCTATGCCGCATCATGCGGTTCGTTTCTCCTCCGATTTCTTCTGCCGAACAGCGCTACCCACGTACCAAGGAAGGATATCTACAACCTGTCCGAGTCTCGTCCTTCCCATTTCGAGTGTCCTCTTCGCGGCGCGCTAAGCCGTGTGCCGGTGCTCCGTCTGCGGAAGCGTCCATTCACCGACGCTTACGAACAGTTCCAAACCAATCGCGAACGAATCGTTTCCCAGAGGTTCGCAATAAACAACGCGTGCCCTGGACCTTAGACTACCTAGCAGTGATCTCACCTTGACGTGATCGTTGGGATGCCACGGCTTGCTCGTCACAATTCGCGCGCCTCGAGCGCTCACGTTTTCCGTGATTCCCTGCTGTGCGGCGGTGTGAATGTCTAATCCTGACAAATCCACCGTGACGTGCACGGGACTGCGATTTTCAACTCGGCGTGCCGCGCTGCCCATGGGTCACCGCGCTGCTTTCCGGGCTAGGTTGTGGGTATTGACGTTGAGGTGGGTTCAACGAATGGCGAATCATACCCTCTTAACCCGCCGGGCGGTCAAGAAGTTTCCTTCCGGGCGAAACCTTATACCTAAGTGTCCGGCAACGCGACATCCTCATCCCACGAGCGAACATCCGCCCCTCCCCCGCTCAGTTCCTGACGGATCCAAGTCTTTATTTTTCTATCAGTTACACGCTTCTGGTGATCGGTCATTCGATTGCCAGCATGACTTAGATTGGGTCTTTCCGCCGTTCCTTGCACTTCCTCTGGGAGGTATCCGTGAAAAAACACGAACGCATTCGTGAGAAAGTCACCATCTTGCCGACCTCCATGTATCTCTCCAAAATGCACGACGCCGGTTGGACGCTCGTCGCTCTCGAATGGGAGCGTGAAGTGGAAACTTCCTCGGTCCCCCAAGCTCCCGAAGAAATGCCAGCCTCGGAGGAGATTCCATTCGGTCTTCGTATCGCTGCAGACTGCCACCACCTCGAAGATGATCCTCTCGAGATGCAAACCCTCAGATTCCTGGCCGAACTGATTGTCCAAGACGTCTCCTTCACCAGCATGGCCGATGCTCTCAACATCCGCGACTACCGCACCCGCAGCGGCGCTCCTTGGAACGCCGCCGCCGTTTTCCGCCTGATTCCCCGCTTGATCGATGTCGCGCCACGCATCCTTTCCGGCAACGAGTGGGAATCACGCAAAAAAGAGCTCTCCCGCGTCGCCTGGAATTCTTAAACCGCCAACTCACAATTCTGCGGCGAGTCGCTCAACTTTGCAGTTCAGGATCTCTCGAGCAGCTATTCGTCCCGACGCGCTCGCACGCCTCCAGCGCTTTCTCTCTCCTTGACATTCTGCCTCTCCCCTGCGCTAATATGTCGATTGTCTAGGAGACGACATGCCCATTGAGAAATCCGACTTGCTTCAGGGCACTCTGGATATGCTCATTCTAAAAATAGTCGCCCTCGGCCCTGTCCACGGCTACGGCATCTCCCTCCGCATCCGCCAGATCTCAAAGGAAGTCCTGCAAGTTCAACAAGGCTCGCTTTATCCCGCCCTCCATCGCCTCGAAAAACGCGCCTGGCTTGAATCCGAGTGGGGCGCCTCCGCAAAAGGCCGACAGGCCAAGTTTTACAAATTATCGGCGAAAGGCCGCAAGCAACTGGAAAACGAAGAATCGAATTGGAATCGCCTCGCAGGTGCCGTCGCCAGCATCATGCAAACCGCACAGTAGGAGCTCGTCATGTCCTGGTGGAAATCCATCCTTCCAAAACGTGCCTCCGACGCGCAAATGAATTCCGAACTCCGCTTCCACATCGACGAGCTCACCGAAGAGAACATCGCCGCGGGTATGAGCCCCGCGGAAGCCCGCCGCCGCGCCCTCCTCGAATTTGGCGGACCGGAGCAAGTCAAAGAAGAAGTGCGCGACGTTTACCGCATTCGCGTGCTCGACGCCTCCGTCGCCAATCTCAAATCCGCCTTCCGCTTCCTCCGCAAATCCCCCACCTTCTCGGCCGCAGTTATCCTCACACTCGCCCTTGCCATCGGCGCAAACAGTGCCGTCTTCTCCGCCATCGACGCCATCCTCCTCAAGCCGCTTCCTTTTCCTCAGGCCGACCAGCTCATGCTCGTCGAGCAGCACAACCACAAGGGTCCTTCTGTTCTGAGCCGCGTCGCACCCGTTCGCCTCGAGGAATGGAATCACCTCAATTCCACCTTTCAGGGCCTCACCGGTTACTACACCGAGGATGTTTCCGAGTCCACCGGTGCGCTGCCCGAAAAAGTCACTCGTGCCTGGGTCTACTCTCGTTTTTTCAAGGTGTGGGACATGGCACCTGCCCTGGGGCGCGAATTCTCTCTCGAGGAAGAGACCCTCCACGGACCCGCCGCTGTTCTTATCAGCGATCGCTTCTGGCATCGTCGCTTCAACGCCGACCCCAATGTCCTAGGTAAGAATTTACGCCTAGATGGCCATCTCTATCCTATCGTTGGCGTTATGCCTCCATCTTTTCTGTTTCCCGATCGCGGCACGGATTTGTGGTCGCCCATGCCCTCGGGCTTTTCCTATGGCCGGGCTCGCGAAAACAACTGGTTTATCGTCATCGGGCGCCTTAAGCTCGGCGTCACTCTTGCACGGGCTCGTGCCGATCTAGCTACCATCCAAGCGCAACTCGGCCGCCAGTTTCCCGAGACGGACGCCAACCTCTCGGTCACCGTCGAAGCGCTCAAGGAAAATACCGTCGCCGGCTCGCGCCGGTCGCTCTGGCTGCTCTTCGGCTCCGTCTCTCTCCTCTTGCTCATCGCTTGCACGAACATCATTGCGCTGCTCTTGTCTCGCTCCGCCCAACGTCAGCACGAAATCTCCGTTCGTTTCTCGCTGGGGGCTTCTCGTGGCGCGCTCATTGCTCAGCTGCTCTCCGAAACCTTTCTCCTGGCCCTCATCGGCTCGGGCCTCGGTCTTTTTCTCGCCTCGGCAGCGTCTGACATCTTCCGCTCGCTGGCCGCACAGCTTCCCAGGGTCGAGGAAATCCATCTCGATGCACGCATCGTCCTCTATTCCCTGGCCTGCTCCGTGGTCGTCACTCTTCTCTGCGGTTTGGTTCCCGCCGTTCGCGGCACGCGCCGCAGTCTCTCCGGCTCGCTGGCGCAATCCAGCCGGTCGCAAGTCTCGGGACGAAATCCGCTGCAGTGGCTTCTCGTCGGCATCCAGGTCGCCCTCGCCGTCACCCTGCTCGCAGGTGCCGGCCTTCTTCTCCGCAGCTTTCAGGAGCTTGGCCGCGTCACACGCGGCTTTGATTCCAGCCATATTCTTGCCTTTCAGCTAAGTATGAACTGGGGCGAAACCGGCGATATGAAGAGACTCCGCCAGTTCACCGACCGCGTCCTCGAAACTCTTCGCGCCACGCCAGGCGTCGAATCCGCCGCCATCTCCGTGGGCGTTCCCGGCGTGCCCTTCCAATATCAAATCGAACTCAAGCTCCTCGAAGGCCGCGCCGACTCCGAACCGAAACTCATCGCCGAGAACCGTTTCGTCTCTTCCAGCTATTTCGCCACCATGCGCATCCCTCTGCTCGCCGGCGAAGTCTGCCGCGAGACCGATGGACCCCCCACCATCGTCGTGAATCGCGCCTTCGCCGATGCCTACTTCCACGGTGCGGATGTAATTGGCCATCACGTACAATCCTTGAATATGGGTTATTCCGGCCCAGCCCAAATCGTCGGTATCTCCGGCGACGCCCGCGAATCCGGCCTCGATCAACCTCCCGTTCCAACCGCCTATTGGTGCGCACCCATCGCCGAGCCTGGCACCTATTTCCTTGTCCGCACACGAAATGCTTCGATGACCATGGCCGAAACCATCCGCCAGCAGATTCACGACATCGAGCCGCAGCGCTCCGCCTTCGATTTCGCTCCGCTCGAACAACACTTCTCCGACGGCCTGGCAGAAAACCGCCTCCGCACCATCCTTCTCTCCTTCTTCGCGGCCACCGCCCTCTCTCTCGCCTGCATCGGCCTCTACGGCACTCTCAGCTATTCCGTCAACGTCCGCCGCCGCGAAGTCGGCCTCCGTCTCGCCCTCGGCGCCCTCCGCGGCCAAATCGTTAAACAAATTCTCTGGCAAGGCCTGGGAGTCTGCCTCGCGGGCTGCGCTGCTGGATGGGCCCTGGCTTTCGTCTCCAGTCGCTTGCTCGCAGGCCTCCTCTACGGTGTCTCCCCAACCGACGTCCCCACCCTCTCCGCCGTCCTCCTTCTCGTGCTGGCTGTAGCCGCCGCCGCTTCTCTCGTGCCAGCCGTCCGCGCCTCCCGCGTAGAACCCATGCAAGTCCTCCGCGAGGAGTAACCCGCCCAATCCACGCGGCCTCTCGTCGTGGGTCCGATGCATCTGGACACAACCGAGCGGAACGCGGATGACGCCTTTGGTGTCCGATTAGACTTAGACTTGGGTTCGAAACTGGCGAACGCTGGAAAGCGCTATGTTCGTCACCATCACTTGGTTAGCCAACAGATTCCAATTCGCCGAAGTAAGTTTTCATCCTCTGCAACATTCTGCAAAGGTAAGAAACGCGGCGTTGGCGTAAAAACTTATATTTTGGAAGTGTTTGAACGAGTCGCAAGTCACGAAGCACGACCCACCTGTCCCTTCGCGCCCTCACTTCGTTTTAATTCGCGCTTACGGTTTGGGTTCCGGTATCTTCGTATCTGCATTCGACTTGACCGCTACAGTTCCAGGAACCTCCGCAGGCGCGTGATCCCCTTCACGCGTTAAGTAAAGCATGAACGGAGTCAGCTCGAACGGCGTCACTTCGTCTTCGGCCATGGCGACCGTTGGCTTAGACTTCATCATCTGCAACTGGTTGTTCCATGGCTCGACCTTGATGCGTCCGCCGAGCGGCAACGCGGCGATCATGCCGCTCGCTGCCTTTTTTTCCGACGCTTGCGCGCCGGGAACCGCGGATGTGCTAGTCAAGACAGTCGCCACTCTGTTGCCCACGTGCGGACTGACCAGATTGGGGATTTGTTTCGATCGCTCATTCAACGCTTGGAGGAACAGTTGCGCGTTTCCGAGCTTATCCTGGTAAGGCGACTTCTTCAGTAACTCGATCCCTTTCTGGGTCGCGGCCTGCTCCTCTTCCGGTGTGTGCGTAAAGCCGAAGTGGTGAAACGTCTCTTTTTCGTCGAACCGTAGTCGGTTGAAGAACGCATATTGCGTGCCCATGCGGTGTCCCAGCAGCACATGGCCCAACTCATGCGCCAAAATGGCGGCCAGGCTGGCCTCGTCCGGAAGCACATCCATCAAGCCACGGCTCAGAACAATGGTGTGGCCCATGGTGAAGGACTCCATCGTCGAGGTCATCAGAACCCGGCAGCGCACCTCCGGCTGGATATCGAGGTTATTTGTGACTTCCAGGTTGTTGACTACTGTCTCCAACACCTTGTCCACATCCCCTGAAGGCGCCATCAACCCCAGCCGCTCCAACTTAGCTGCGACATTGTCCTCGGCTTGGCGTCCCCACGCGCGTTTTGCCTCCAGCGGCGAATAGTCATTCGAGATTTCACTCTGATCTTTCACTGGCTTCGCCGTCTCCACCAACACCTTGCTCAACTCTTGCTCGTCTCGAACCTGGGTAGGCGCATAACTCCAAAGGCGCGTCTGTGCACGGAATGACGGGGCCGTCAAGTTGTCGGCTTCTTCGCTGTAGATGAAGGCTGGCAGCCATTCGTTTTTCCCTGCGTTCGTGCGCCAGCTGTCGAAATTGAAGTAATAGCTCGTCTTGGACCGCCCGCGGTAGCCACCATTGAATCGCACGATGTGGTAATCCTGATCTTCCACCCAGATGCGGCCTACAAATCGTCCCTTGTCGTCCTTGGTTATCGGATCGAGGTCGAATTCCAGACAGCGCACTTCTCCCAAAAACTCGCGCCCGGCATAGTCGAACTTGTAATGCTGGCGGTCGAAATCGGTTGTGTCCAAAAAAATCATCTGAAGGAAGCCCCGCGGCATGAATTCCGTGGAGAACAAGCTCCCCAATCCGCCCAACAGATTGCGCTTTGTGCGATTGCCGCTCAGCAGAGGCTCGATTTCCACGCCCTTCGCGAGTTCCGCGCGCCCCAGAAAATACTTGTCGCCGTTCGGCACTGCGCCCAACTGCTTGTCCGGCCGAAGAATCTGGACATACGTTTCCACTATGGGCGAGTATTGGCGCAGCAACTGCACTTCCACCTGCTCTTGCGCCACGATCTTGTCCACTAATTCATTTAGCTTCGGCTGTTGTTGGGGAGCTGCAGACAGGGGGATAGCGCTCAACATCAGCGCCAAAGGCAATATCTTCAAGGCACGCATGATGCCTCCTAAACTGGACATGACATATTTAGCTGGTCTTTCGAAGGCTAGGCTCCGGAGAGCACCCTGCCATCTGTCCGGAGGGTTAGTTTAAGGACAGCGGTACTAACCGATTGGCGCACTGGACGAAGTGTCAGCGCGGTGACTTAGTTTCATTCTTTGAGTTTTTTGGGTGCTTCAATCAGTGCCCTGTACTCCTCCGACAGGACGCGAATCTGATTCATAATTGCAGCGTACTCGTTGGTATTCGGCTTTGTTACTTCCAGCTTTTTCCACAATTGCCGGATGCGCTCTAATCTATCGTAGATTCTTTCCATCTCCGCCCCCTTCTCTCACACCGGCGCCTTAGGTCGTGTCGAGAAAGTTTGTAACTGGCTCAGCGCTCCAACGCTGGCTGGACGCCCTTGCTTGCGTGGTTGGGGTGAAGCGCTGTGTTAGGTCAATCCCGCAATAATTATAGTACATATCGGGAATGTAATACTTTGCGGCCGCCGTAACTTCGATGATCCAAATGCACTACTGATTCCCGAATAATATTGCTAAGTAGCGATTTGGAGTGCGGCAGCCCTGCTGCCGCTCTTCTCCTCGACCTGCACGGTTCTATATCTGGCGAGGCTCAATAGGCGTGTTCATCGAGTACGCGAAATGGAAGAAGTTGCTCGCGCGCTTGTGAAAAAACTTTTTCGGTGCCTGATGAGTCGCCTTGCCGGACATTTGTCCATCAGTCGATACCATTTCTGTAGTAACCGGGTCAGCAGACTTGCACGATCCAGAAAACTCCATTACTCTGGCCCAGTTGCCAGCGGCGTCTTCCCTCCCTACCCGCGATCGGTTGTTCTAGTGGCTATACAAATTCTTGTCCACGAAGGATCACATATGACGCGCAAAAACTCTTGGGCTGGACTTGCTTTGGCGGCCGTGCTGAGTTTGCCCTTGACTGCTTGCAAGGACACAAAAACTCTGCAAGAAAACGAGCAATTGAAGGCCCAGGTGGCGGAACTTCAGAAAGAAAACGGCCAGTTGGGAAACGATCTTGAATCAATGACTGCTGCCCGCGATGCGTTGACGAAAGAGAACGAGAAGCTCAAGGCCGAGACGAAGCCTCGGAAAACAAAGCACTCCGCAACGAAAGCTGCGAGCCGAAAACGCCGTCGGAGCTAAAGTTCCCAATAGTCTCGGGCCCCGCGCGTGGTGCGGAGCGCGTGAACCGGTTTTTGTTTACACTGTCAGAAAAGGGAGGTCGGGAATATGAAAACGTTTGAGGTGCAATTTCGCTACCGGGATCGAAAGGAAGAAACAATTCAATCGGCGGTCAAAGTCGAGGCGTCGAACCTTCCAGGAGCGGTTGGTAAGGCGGCGCGTGAATTCGTCAAAGGTTTGGATCGCAAGCAGAGATTCGATATGAACAAGAATGGACTCGAAATTACGGCCAAGCCTGTCGCCACGGCAACCGAGGCGCCGGAAAAAACCTCCGCGGAAGCCGCCGCGAATTGACAAGTCAACAGGACCGGAGCCAGGTCGAGATTTGCATTTTTCCACGACTCTTTGAACCCGCAGATCCTTTTGGCGTGTAGGTATGTGCTCTTGAACCGGGCGGAATGCGAACGAACCGGGTGCGTAGGCGAACAAAGACACACCGGCGCTGTTAATCGAACGGTTCAAATTCGAAGCTAGTATGGGAGATGATGCTGCACGAAAGAGGCCGGAATCTAGGATTCCGGCCTACTGGATCACGAAATGGTTGAGGGGGGCAGATTTGAACTGACGACCTTCGGGTTATGAGCGCAATTTCTGCCTACACGCCGTGCAAGCCAGTACAACTAAACGCAGGAAAACAAAGGGGAACCGTCCGTTTCCGTTGCTCCGTTTTGTACGCTGTTGTCTGTCGTTCTTGGATAGAACTTAGGATAGAATCTTTCCGCTCGACCATCATTAATATAGGGGCTACGTTTTGAGATTCTCCTGTCTATGCCAAGTAACTCAGTTGATTCGGCGCTGCGAGAGCGCATTTATATCGCTGCGGAGGGACGGTGCGCAGCCTGCTGCGCGAGTGTCACGCTTCCAGAGAGTCACTGTGACCATATCCTTCCGGTTGAGGAAGGTGGGTCGGACGTTTGGGACAATCTGCGATGCCTTTGCGTGATATGCCATAAGCTACGTCACGGCGGTCGCGGGTATACGAAATACGAAAGGAACCTGGATTGCGGCTGTAGGTTTTCAGTCTGGAATCGAGTTACTCAAGCGGACGCACCGTCGGTCCTTCAGTGCCTAAAAATCAAATCCCCGCGTCGAACGCGTATGCCGATGCTTCTGTATCGCTGCCGCAAGCACAAGAGAATGAGTTGGTCCAATTGGCTCAAGTTGTTGGGCAATCCTCTCCCGCAAGGAGTCCCCGCCGATTCTCTTGTGCAACTGCACAAAGTCATTCGCACCGCGAACGACGCAGAGCCGCACAAGTCGGATGGTTGACTTCCGAAGTATCTAGACGATAGGTTTATAAATCATGTCGGCGTTCGAGGATGTCTATAAGCTAGTAAAGGAATGGCAACCGGAGGCACTTCCGGGCGAATTGCAATACCGGAACTCGCTGATGGCACTCCTGCGTCAGCGCTTGATAAAGGCAAGTATCGAGCCAGAGTACCGTCACAAGGGGACGACCACAGACATATACGTAAAGCAACCGGGCCTCCTCTTTGGTTCGTCAGAAGTCTATGTTGAACTGAAACGCAACCTCCTCCACAAAGCACAATATGACCGTTTGGTGGGTCAGATTGAATCCCTAGACCCGCGCAAGAATGCAATCATCGTCGTTATGTGCGGAGAGACCAATCCGGCGCTGGTTACTCGCTTCAAAGAGAAGTACGACTTTGCAGATGGCAGCAGTTTTAGCGGTGAACCGATGATAGTCGTAGTGAAGGGAGATGCTGGAAAAAAGTGAAATAAAGTGCTGTTACTCGTCGGCGGGTGGCACAGACGATAAATTCCTGGACGATTCTGGGTGGCGCACGCGGCGGTTTTTTGAGTGCGGGTTAGAGTCGTGCCGGTGTCAGGCGACTGCACTTTTCGGAGCACTTTTATCGGCTGAGTGAGATAATTGACCTTCGACCCGGAGGCGCCCGATGGCTACCGTCTCTCAAAGCGTAATTGTTCAAGATCCGGACATCCACAGCGGAGAGCCCGTCTTCCGAGGCACCCGCGTGCCTTTCCAGACGCTGCTTGATTATTTGGAGGGCGGAGAAACGCTGGATGAATTCCTGAGACAATACCCCGGAGTAGGCCGCGAACAAGCCATCGCCGCGTTGGAAGAGGCTAAGACACTTCTCTTGGCTCGCTTCGGGAAATGAAGATTCTCATCGATGAATGCCTTCCAGACGAACTGAAAGGGACTCTCACAGGCATGGGCCACGAGTGCCAAACGGTGCGAATGGCTGGATATGGCTCAAAGAAGAACGGCGAACTCTTAACGATTGCGGAAGGCCGCTGGGAGGTGCTGCTCACCAGCGACCGAAATATCAAATACCAGCAAAACATGACCGGACGGAGTGTCTCGATCTTGATCCTCCGCGCGAAATCGAATCGCATGAAGGATTTGTTACCCCTCATGCCAGCCTGCGCTGAAGCTCTTCTCTCCATCCAGCCCGGTCAAGTGGTAGAAGCCGGACCCTTATAGCCAGATGGTCGAACAAACCATTTTGGCCAGTTCAGCGTACTATCGCGCCAGATACTACGATCCGACCGCAGGCAGATTCCTTAACGAAGACCCGCTCGAATTCGGCGGAGAAATGAACTTCTATCGCTACGTCGAGAACAATCCTGGACTCTTGATCGATCCGTACGGTCTGTCATCATTCATCTTTAACAGGGCGAAAGGCACTCTCACGTTGCTCGACAAGAACGGCAATGTAGTGCTCGTGTGCGACGCCGCAAACAACACGGCGAAGCACAGCAAAGGACCTTGGCCGAATGGGACTTATCCCTATTCGTGGCATCACAGTCATCCCGCCGATCCAAACGGTCCGTTCGGTTCCTTCGGGATTTTCATTTTTACTGTGCCCGGACGACCTGGCATGGGCGTGCACTCAGGGCGCGCAAATTCCGGAGGACCTAAGCATCCTACAGAGGGTTGTGTACGTACTACGGATAATTGCATGCAGCAGATAAGCAATTTTCAGGCAACCGATCCGCTCAAGAGGATCACAATCCAATAAAGAAGGAGGCCTCGCTATGCGTGGTTGGGGAACACCAACTTTGGGCTTGACGCTACTTATCTTCACTCCGGGTAGCCTTTTGGCGGGACAGCAAAAGCCCTGTACTGATGCGGAGGAGAGGCAAGCTGAAAAAGCCGTCGATCTGCTCAAGACATGGGATCAAGTCTATCTGGCTTACAAAACGTTCGCGCAGTGCGATGACGGAGCGATTGCCGAGGGGTTCAGCGACTCCGTGGGCAAGCTTCTCGCGAATGACTGGAGATATTTTCCACGATTGATGACGCTCGCGAAGTCTGACGCAGATTTCGCGAACTTCGTAGTGAAGCACGTTGATGAGAGTCTGACTAGTAGAACTCTCGAAAAGATATCTAAGCACGTTAAGTTAGACTGTCCCCCGGAGGGGAAGAAGCTATGCGGTGCGATTGAGGCCGCGGTACATGGGAAGTAACAAAAGCAGGGGAATTCGTTGAGGTGTAGGCGGGTGGCAGGCCTTTAACTGGCGGGCACAGACTGGGTGCCGGACCCTTTTGGTTTGTGAGAGTCCGGGTTTAGAGCTAACTTCATGGAACAAGTCGCCGCGCAAAGACACCGAAGCGCCTCGCTTCCAACCCTCGGAATGACCCAAAGATCGTACTATCGCGCCAGATACTACGATCAAGCGGGTGGTCGTTTCATGTCAGAAGATCCGTTGAAATTCGATGGCGGGATCGACTTCTACGCATACGTTAGCAACAACCCAGTTGTCTCCACCGATCCTCTGGGCCTTGCGGGCTGCCCACCGAATGTGGTCGCTTACATTAAGCAGATGTGCTCGGCCGCGAAAGCAGCGTCTGGACCGAATTGTCCAATTCACATCATGCTCATCCAGTCGGGCTTCGAGAGTGCTTGGGGCACTGGTCCAACTGTTCCTGACAACAACTTTTTCGGGCTTCACGGAATTGGCGACAGAGGTTGGCGACCTGCGAAGAGAGATCCCAACGTCAAGCTGCCCATTTTTAGCACGCCAGCTGCTGGGTTTGGTGAGTATTGCAATCGAGTTAAGGAAAAGGGTATCGGATATTCAAATGATTCGCAGTTTCTTAACCAGGTTGTATCAAAGCTAGGGTTCGCTGTTGGCGGCGATCCAGCAGGGTATAAACGGGGCATCCAAAATATGCTCAACAAATGCAAACCGGACCTGGACAGCTGCTCTTGTTCCGAGAAGAAATAGCCATGCGAGTCCCAACACTTCTGCGCTGGGCTTTGCCGGTTGTTCTTACTCTGTACGTGTCCCAAGCCATGGGGGACCAATCTGAGGGGTCGCTTCCTCGTACGGTCACTGTCGAACGGGTCAGGGGAAGCTGCCGCAATTGTGGCGCGTCCTTTGATTTGGGGAGGGTTCAGTTTGTTTCGCGGCAGGAAGGTTGGGCAGTTGGTGAACAGCTGTCCGCAACGGGAAACGGATCGGGCGTCTCAACCATTCTTCACACCACCGACGGAGGACGCATATGGACGCGTTTGTCATGGGTCTGGCAGCACGGCGCAGAAGCAGGGCCATCTTTTTGGTTTGTAGATGGCAGGCATGGTTGGGTCTCCTGGATTGACGAATCTGCTGTTCATCACTTGAGCCGGACAATAAATGGAGGCGGTTCGTGGCAGAAACTCCCAAACCCGCCAGCTCAAGCGTTTGCCGCGATCCAGTTCTTTGATTCCGATAATGGCATCTCTATTGGCATTCGACTGAGCGAGAAGCCATTGTTCGGGACTACAGCCGACGGAGGGCAAACGTGGACGACAAAGGAGCTTCCGATCAAATATGTGGGACAGGCTCAGTTTCTGGATCGCGCGGTCGGGTGGCTGGTAGGAATGGCTACTTCGAAAACCGATGAGCGACGCTTAGCTGTGCTGAGAACTGTCGATGGGGGAGCGAATTGGGCAGGGTCTGCGCTTGCTGAGGTCCCGTACGAAGTTGCACGAGACTGTGACTGGACCGACCGAACAAGTGGATGGCTGATTGCCTGGTTGACCGATGCGGGTGGGTCACATCTCCTTCGAACAGAAGATGGCGGGAGCAGTTGGCACAGACACCGGGATGAGACTTTCCAGGGCACAGGGAAATATTTGAAGGCAATCCGTTTCGTTAGTAAGCGAGTCGGATACGCATTCTTTGACGACACTCAGACGGGCAACCACTACGTCCTCTCCACAAGAGATGGTGGAGAGACTTGGGAGCGGGCTCCTTTGAAGGAGAGTGTGTCGTCCTGCCAAGTTGTCGTAGCAGAGCTATGGTGCAGCGCGGGAATGGACCTGCTTAAACTTCGGACGGCGGCAGCTCTGCCCTCCGGTGCTTCAGATTGATGTATGGTGGTGTGTGGCACACACAATAATTTCCAAGGTGATATTGGGTGCCGCATACGCCGGTTTTGTGTGTGCCGGTTTAGACTACACTTCACGTACAACGTCGCTGAAACCTCTGGGCGTCACGCCACTATGGAATCGGATACAGAAACTGGCCTCTATTACTATCGCGCCAGATACTACGACCCGTCGGCAGGAAGGTTCCTCAGTGAAGACCCGAGCGGGTTTAATGATGGTGTGAATTTCTATCGCTACGTTCACAACGACCCAATCGACAACACTGATCCCACCGGTCTCACGACGTACAAGGGGTTTCCGGCTGATAAGGAAGCGGATCTGAGAAATGCAGTGAACGATGCCCTCAAAAGACTACGAGAGACTTGTGATGGCCAAAGCTGCGCTGGGAAGGATGGGAAAAAGATCGCGAATACCATTGAGAATGCGACGTTCGTGTACCAGCCGAAGTCTAAACTCTGCGGCCATGCGGGCCCTGTGACCTTCCTGCAGTTGCGACACACATTTGGTCTCGGGCCTGCTGCATTCGGTCCTAGCTGTTGCTCTCTTGCATCCACATTGGTACACGAAGTGGTTCACGGCATGACCCACTTGTCCGACAAAAGGCCGGACCAAGTCGAAAGGGACTGCTTCGGATGCACAGTACCGGAGTAACGATGAGAAAAACACTTCAGCAGTTAACTTTGGTGCTTTTCGTAGCCCTGGCTTTCGCCGCCACCGGTAGAGCCAAGTGCCCTACAGGAACCGTGACCGTCCATGGCAAAGTTGAGAACCTGCCATCCACGGTTACTGCGGTGGAAGCCACCGTTCTGGTGGAAACGCCAAAGGCCACAATTTCGCGGAGCGCGTTGCTCTCCAATGGAGAGTTCACAGTCGAGGTGCCTTTCTCCACGTACAGTTCGACGGTTTTAGGCGGGGACCACTGCAACACTGTGCCCAAGAGTGTTGAAGTAAAAATAGTGTCCGAGGGCAAGGTTTACGTCCAGAAGACCCTCGATTTCAAAGGCAACTTTGAGGCGACCGGTGATTACCAGTACCGGCTGAAACAAATGCTCTCCCTGGAGGTGCAAAACAAGGGACGGACAGCCCAAGGTGATCTCGGGTCCCCCCTACTCCGATTCCGAGGGGCCGATGGCGAGCGGTTAACTGGCAGCGCCGGGGGAGCGCCCGAATGAGCGGCGTTTCGCGCCGGGTGTGGTAAGGGATACGCACCCTCAAGTTGGGGGCCCAAGAGGACTTGAAGCAAGATTTATTCTCTCTCACGAAGGAGAGCTGCGATGACTCGAGGGCTGCGACGACCGTGAAGAATGGCCAGGACAAGTAGTGGTTTTTCATCCGGAGCGTACACGATCAGAAAATCTCGTAAGGGATGGAAACGCAGAGGTCGCGAAGTCAGATCGGAGCGTCTGTGACCTACTTGAGGAAAGGGGACTAGGGCGCGAATCGCTTCATAGATTTCCTCAAGCACGCGGTCAGCTGCGTCTAAATTGTCAGGAGCTATATATTCCCAAATTTCGGTTAGATCTGTGAGCGCGTCAGGATGGAGAACAAATCCGCTCATGAACGGCGGCGGTCTTGGCTCTTTTGGCGCAGGCGGCCAAAGGCCTCTTCGCCGTCGACGGGCTGAACCCGGCCGCTCTTTACGTCATCGTAGCGACCATCCAGCATGTTGCTCACCTGGGTTAGCTCTGCGAGGTATCCAGTCATCGCGTCCTCGACAAGTTCATCCGGCGCACGGCCTGTCGTCGCTGCAAGCTCTTGAAGCCGAGATTCTGTTTCGGGCCTGAGATGCACTACCATAATAGTCAGTTTAGAGGCGTGCTGAGAAACTGTCAAAGCGATTTCCACGGGGAATGGGGTTGGACTGCTGGCCCGATCAGGTGATTCATGGTGGAAGATTCTCTCGACAATTCAATGTTCCTTAGCGAGACTGCCAACTTTTCCGAAGAATCGTACTATCGCGCCAGATACTACGACCCACAAGGCGGAAGGCTTATCAGCGAAGATCCCATCAGGTTCGAGGGTGGACTTGATTTTTATTTGTACGCAGGGAATTCGCCTGCGAGTTTCAACGATCCTTTTGGGCTCGAACCACAGGGGTGTACGGACTGCAAGGGCAATCCTAAGCAAGGCGTCCCCATTGCGAAATCCTACTGTGGCAACGAAGCACCAATGTTGAGCAGCGCTCCCAATCCTTACTCCCCGATGGAAGGTTATAGGGGAATAAGCGCCCAGCAAATGTTCTTGCGTGGCGGCGACTTGAATTGGGGCAACTTGGTGCGCGGGTGCCTTGTGTGCATGTTCCGGCACGGCGCGGACTCTTCTAGCGCCCATAATTTTTGCTATTGGAATTCGGCGAAGCGGGCCCCGTTGAGCGCCCTGCCAGGCTTCCTATCTGCGGTTGTTGCAGCTGGGACAATTGGCGCGGGGCAGGCCGGGGCAATCGGCGGCGCACTCAGTAACGGACAGGCACCACCGTTCTGGGCTGTTGCGCCCATCGTGTACTCGATCGCTCATTAGGAGGCCCATCATGAGTAGGACACTTAAGGAAGGCGCAATTGAATTTTTTGCGGTAGCAGGGTCGTCTCTGGCTGTGGGGTTGTGTGCTGGGCTGGTGCAAGGTTGGTTCGCCTTCAGTGGTGGCGATTCATCCGAGGACAGACTTGGAATGGCGGTCCTAGCTGCCACCCTAGGCGGAGAGGTCGCAATTGTTCTAGGCCCAATACTTTATTATGCCCTGCTGCGGAGACGACTAACTTGGCGGCTTAGCCTGAGCGGAATCTTGATATGCCTCTTCGCTGGTGCCTCGGCAGCGTGGTCGCTTACGGCAATCACCAAAATCGGCGGCTGGCTTTCAATGTTCGTTACGCCGATGGTTGCCATCCTATTTTCGATCTTCGTTAGGGTGTCCAAGGTTCCTCGGACAGCCCCCACTGCGATGGGTTAGCAAATAGTGAAAGGCGAGCGCGCCAGGGCGTGCACGATAATCGGGAAGAACAGGTGCCGCAAAAGAACACTCCAGGCGATACAGTTGTCATCACAGGCGCGTTTAGCTACGCGGGCAAATACGCCACGCGACTTCTGTTCAGGCGCGTGGCAGGCCCTTAGCCGTGGGGCGCCAATCGGGTGCCGGACCCTTTGGTTTGTATGGGTCCGGGCCCGAACCGAGCCGACTCGCCAAGGGTGCTCCACCATAAGCGTTAACTTAACGGTTGACTTGGGCCTGGTTGGCGCATATGCTGCGCGCATGGCAGGGGAGCGGAAAGACTCGCCAATCGATAATTAGGCGGTG